>Ga0208904_1001768_pt1 | contig 14308 bp, 16 predicted proteins | sample AntAceMetag02UKB_FD_184774 | JGI IMG/M metagenome (GOLD analysis project Ga0208904, IMG submission 184774) | Saline lake microbial communities from Ace Lake, Antarctica - Antarctic Ace Lake Metagenome 02UKB (SPAdes) (version 2) | ecosystem: Environmental > Aquatic > Non-marine Saline and...
CACTGATAACTAATACACGAAGAATAACGGATTTCCCTCTGAAGTGTCAAAGAAAAACGAATAAAACTGATGGGCTTGGAGAAGGTAACAATAGAACCCTGCTCCCACCCATCATCAGAGGAATCACACTCTGCCAAAAAAATGAGGAGAGGATTAGCAATCAACACAGGAGAGCATCTCATGCTAATCCAGCCCCTCGCACAGGAATCAGCAAAAACCTGTGCCATAAATCAACCTCGTTGCATTAGGCAATACATTATCAAGTGTACATAACACTGTCAACTCCATTAATCACATTTTATCAAATTCTTTCTTGGCATTTCCTAACATTTCGTCTTCAGTGCTTTATTCTTGCTACTTTGTAACACGGGAGTGTCGGGAAGTCGAGGGTGATATACATAGACTACAGGTTGAAGAAATCATCTGCCAAAGCTTCTTCTATCTCTGAGTCTGCTTGAGAGGCTGCTTCAGGGTCGTCTAACCACCCAGACTTGATACCTTCCATCCATTTGGCGACGTCTTTTCCAGAAGCCTTGTTGGGGAAGGTGAAGTCATAGTCTAATGAACCGTTAGGATAGGATGGAGGGGCAGTAAGCACAATCTGGTTGAAAACAGTCCTTACATGCTTCACAGCTATCTCTACCCCAGAATCTCTGACAATCTTCAGTAGCCTCAGCCGGCACTCTCTGATGTTATCCCTCATGATGTCACAGCCATACAGGCATGAGAGAGCCTCTACGGGGTCATGGCCTAGTGACATCTTACGTTCAAGTACTGGGGCAAGTAGTCCACCATTGCCACAGGCTGGGTCAAGGAATGTCTTTCCTGGCTCCCAAGCCTCAGGGCCATACTCTGCAAGCTTATCAAGCATCTCATTAGCAAGAGAGAGGGATAGAAGCTTCAGCAGTGGTGTCAAGGATACCAACTCTCATTTCAAGAGGGCAACCATTGTCCTGTAGTGCTTTACGTCCAGCAATCAAATGTGCTACAGTACTAGGAGCAGAACCTTCTCCACCAGCATAGTTTACTGCAAAACCAGCAGCAGCAACTTCGATGAGGTACTCATCAATTGCATTACGAATTGCATATACAGCAGGTTTCGTTACAACTTCGTTGAAGTCATCCAATTCAAGCGACTTCTCTTCGGAGGTAAGTGTATGTGCTACATAAGGCTGTTCGGTAAGTTGCAAATTAACAGTAGACTCAGTGATGTCATTATCAGTGACGGTGGAACTGTCATCAACAAAATCACGTGCGGTTTGTGTAGGCGGAACCTTAATCGAAACAGTATCACCGATCTTGTTTGCGAATTTAGATTCATAGTTACGGTTAACTAGGTTAGCCATAACGAGGTTGTTAGCAAGGATTATAGAAGCATCTCTAGCTACTAGGTCCGTTGTTACGAATGTGTTACTCATCCCACTCCCTGTAACGAGCAAGGTACTGGTCCTGTAGCCCTATTGTGGTCAGCCTTCTCCTCAGCCCCGTATCTTCGTTTATGCAGACCAAGTTGAATCCTTTTGTGACTATGGCAAGGTCCAGACATGCCAAATAACGTTCAAATTCGGTACTGGTATCTAGACCAAGTCCGTGCTCTATCGTTGCTATCATTTCAGATGTTTGGCTCATTGTGGTTACTCCAAGATACACTCAAAAACAAGCCTAAGTACTTGTGTATAAACGTGTTCCTGTTACTCCGTATTTATTTGTGATCATTGTGGTTACTCATGTACTAAGGCTCCCCAGTCCCTCAGCCTTTCCATGTATCTATCATGCATTCCAATGGTTCTTAGCCTCTTCCTGTAGCCTGTAAGGTTATCCCTAATGACTAGATTGATACCTCGCGGGTAAACAATAAGGCTATGAGCCCTTAACAAGTCCTCGAACTCGCTAAACGTAGCCAGGCTCATACCATGTTCCATGATTGCAATCATTTCAGATGTATTGCTCATATTCGTTTATCCTTATGACTACTGTACCTTTACACCCTTGAACACCCATTTAGTTTTACCATTACGTGTAATCCTTGATGGGATTAGTCCCTGCATAGCACCTAATGACTTTGGAAGCATAGACACTATGTTTGCATCTTTCATCATTTTTTTAATGACAGACAGTGGGATATAGTCATTAGTATCCCTAGTTATGATCAGCTTATCACTTATCAAGTTTTTTGCAAGAACTTCATTCTCACCACTGATGTATTTTCTGTGCTTATCCCTATTTTCTTGATTATGTGCCATCATATTAGCAGCATGTGACTGAAGTTCTTTCCAGTCAGCGTGTTCAAAACACCACTCTTTGACTGAATATGGCAGGTCAATTACTCCAGAGGCAATGTATGCCTGAATGCTTTCCCATATGCCATCAGATATGATTAGCCATGTTTCTTGTACTCCATGCCTCTCTCCCCTGTATCCAAGCACTCTGCCTATAGCCTGCATAACCCTGTCCCTGTAGTACAGAGCCTGTATCTCATCCCGTGAGGGCTCTTCCCCAAAGGAATAAGGGCTATTTACAGCTGCGTAGATGCTATTTATCACGTTTGCAGGGACATGTGACACAATTGACAATAACGATTTCTCTCCCTGAATCTTATTGCTCCCCCTGCATTGCATATGATTTATGATTTCAGTATCGTGGATGAGTGGTAGCTTTTTATCATACTTATCTGCTATAATAGTTTTACTACCGAAGATACCCCAGCTATTGTCCTGGTTTAGCTTGCCATATAGGAATCTATTTACAATAGCTGGGCATACATTCAAAGTGTGATTCTTAAACTTATCTCCACCTAGAGATATGATGTCGAAGCCTATAGACGAAAGAGTTAGTTCAGCTACCTTTTCTGAACTGATAAAAACAGTTGGGATACATCTGGTCCTGTTACGGTCTATGTAATAAGCAACCTGAACCTCTTGATTGCCATATCCGTTATAGCTATCATCTAGCCTATCTGCATCCATTCTAGACCAGTGTTTAGTGACGAACTTTCGGATAGTTGTTATTGACTTGCTACCTATCATGTTGTTAACGAGATGGTCTAAGCGAGGGATGAGGCACGAACAAAAGTCAAACTCATCTACAATTAGCATAGAAAATATCTTACCTATAGATGATTTCTCTGGTTCCAACATCGTATGATGACATTTTTTGACAGCCTGAATAGTCATCAAAATTACCTTAGCTTCAATTGGATAGGTATCCCTAGGGTTGTTCCCTATATATTGCTTGTTATGCTCCTCTATGTTCTCAAGCTTGCACTTCGTGATAATTGGACATTCCCTTTCAGTCAGTCCATAGGATTTCATTAGCTCAGCCTGCCTCTCAGAGAGGAGCTTATAAGAGTTAGCGGCATAGACTACATATCTGCTTTCAAAGTCTATTATGTCACCGTTAAGTACACAGTCAAGTACATCTCTTGATTTACCACTTCCCTCAAGTCCTCCAACCAACAGCTGTCTATTTCTTTCATCTTGACGACTGCCTGAGTTAGATGTAATCTCAGTTAGCTTTGTTCTTAGTTCTTCATTCATGTCATATCCTTTTGCAGTGTTAATTATTCTTGTCATGAATAATAGTACTCTGGTGGGACATGACATTCCTTTGTCAGACCAATAATATTTATCACTGGAACATTATACACCTTTTTTCTTGACGTGAATTTGGTTGATGACAATCGCACGAAACCATGATGTATCTCATCCTTAACTCTTAACTCCACCGTGATACAACTAGGGCTGTTGGTTGGTTTGGCTGTTGGTTGGTTGGTATTATTTTATCCAGGGATTTACCCCCTCAGGGGGCAGGGGGTGAGTGAAGTGATACCTGTGCAAGGACTCAATTGAAGAGCTAAGCCTGTCGGCTTACCATCATCCTTACTGCCTTAAAAACCCCAAGGGTTTTGGCAGTAACAGGATGATAGTCAGTTAGGGATTTAGGTAGCAAATAACCTACAAAAACAGTAAATTCTTTTATTTCTGTGTAAGTCACTGCAATACAGGGAGTTTCATTGATTTTTGTCAATGACATTCCTTGGATATAATATAGGGTGCGAAAGTCATGGTCTGTTTTTTCTACCTACAAGGACATTTTGACAGATACTGGAGGTATAAGTTACATGAAACTTACAGACAAGAAAATCAATGTTAAAAGCAAGGTAAAGCAAGGTAAACCTGGGTAGTAGTTACCATGAAAGACGAACTGATAAAACTTAATGAAGAGCTAAGCAAACTGATTATCATCAGAGATTCACTCAAAAAAGATGATGAAGCATATCTTGACTGCATTAACGATATGGCTCTGCTTGTCTGGGATTCGTCCATTCCAGGCAAAGCTGTCAGTCGATTCGGATACTTTAACAGTACCATGGATGTAGACGACTATAAATCCAGGCTCTGGATACGAATACACCGAGCCTGTAAACAGGTTAATTGCGAAACTGCTGCTCAGCCTACAACATACTTCCACCGAGTAATGCAGTGGTCATGTAGTCACTCAAATCTTTTGGATCGTTATCAGGTATCAGTGCCTCAAAGGCTTTTGACTGGGGCGGATAAACCCAAGGAGCTGTCCTTAGACTGGACTGACGGGTCTGTGGACGGAGATAAGGGGTTGAGCCATACATTACCTGACTCAAGGGCTAAAGCTCCCTACGATGCCATCACCAGGCAGGAAAAGGCTATTGCTCTTGATGCATGGATCAGTGAACTAACGAATAAGCTTGACGGCTATGACTACAAAATAGTAAAAGAGTTAATCAATGGTAGGAGTCAAGCTGATATTGCCATGGATATTGGGGTTAGCCGGCAGTATGTATCTTCAAGGCTGCTCAAGATAAGAAGGAAATATTTTGGTAGCAAAAAACGACTGGAGGCTATCCGTGACAAAAACTGAACAAAAGAAGATCAATGTCAAGAGAAGAAAGAAACTCCTGAAACTGTGGTCCTCGGAGGGAAGAAAAGAAGATCAATGTTGTTACCTGTGTGGTACAACTGATAGACTCCAGGCACATCATGCATGGTCAAAAAAGATGTATCCTGCTCTCAGATTTGATCCCCATAACCGTATCATCGTCTGCTGTTCGTGCCACAGCTTTAAAGGTAGATCAGACCGTGGATCAATGCATATGAGTCCAGAAGCAGTTGTAAACTGGGCACTAGACAATATGTTACAGTATCAGTATCTGTGTGATAACAAGGGCAATGAGATCAATCTAGATGATACTGCAGAGTTAGATAGGATTGAGCAATGTATTTTAGATGATAAGCCGTTATGGGATCAAATCAGTTCCAGTCCCACTGATCAGATTTCCTGAAACGAGGAATCTCTTTGCCTTTTGCCATTGCGTCTTTAACCTGAGCTCTCTCAGCCTGGCGTTTCATTTGCTTGAATTCTTTGCCAGGCTTATCCCAAGGCTTCTTACGTCTGTACGTTTTGCTCATGGCTTGTCCCAATAACTGCTGTTCCAGTAACTCTTACAAGAGCTCCTGTTACGGCTACCCTTGCCGTTATCTGCTCTATGTGTGTTATCCCCTACCTTTACACCCTCACGGCTTGTAGGGCTATTTACGGGCTTTTTAAGGCTATCACTACTTTTTTCCATTTTACATCGTTATCGTTATTGTGTGATTTGTCAGTCTATTATTATTCATTTTATCCGTTTTTGCAGCAATTCAGCACCTTGTCAAGAAAAAATGTATAAATAAGCAGGAGAAACTATTATTGTCCGAGTACTATTGGACATGAGCAACGATAATAACAATTTTATGAGCCTAGCAACAACAGTGTTAGGCAGCTACGGCGAAGGGATTGTTGTCGATAGACTCAAGCAAAAAGGCTATAAAATTGCCAAATTTGATGAAGAGGATGGATCCCATCCAATCGACATTCTGACGTGGCACAGAGATACAGGCTATAAAATCGTTGAAGTAAAAACAAAGCCAAGAATGACAAAATATGCCTGTACGGGTATTGATGTTGCCGATTGGTACAATTACCAGCTACAACAGCTTAACCTAAATATGCCAATTATAATAGTCTGGGTAGATTACCTAACAAAAACAATATATGGCAACGAGATAGCATTACTCAAGCCAAGTCATAAATTACCAGCGTCTGAAGGCAGAGTAGAGATACAGCTTTTTGAATTATCATCAATGATACACATAGGTAATTTGACAGACGATGAGGTCATAAAATTAAGGCAGCTGGATAGCTCAACTTACGAAAGATAGTAAAATGATACGAAATCACCCAATAGCACAATCGCCAAAGCTAGACAAAGAGCAGCGTAAGTTACAATCAGTAGAGATAAAAGAGCTGTCTGCCAAGTTGATCTCTCTAAAGCAGTTTACAGATGAGTGGATCGAGTGCCGTAACGAGCTAGTAGAGGTGATGTCCCATACGATATGGGCATGTGTGTCTAAGTATTTTAGCACAGCTCCAGAAGTATCACAGGATGATCTGTATCAAGAAGCTGTGCTAAGGCTCTGCAAAAATATGCACAAATGGGACCCTGCTAAAGCATCAATAAGCACATACACATGGATTAATTCCAGGGGTGCTATCATAAATCTGATACTTGCTAAAAAGAATCTTGTAAAAATGAACGTGCATATCGTTAAAAACACAAAGGTGTACCAGCAGTCATTAGATGCACCTATCGACGGAATAGACGGAGGATGCTCGGGATTAGATATACTCACGGATCCAACACAGCTAGATGCACTATCCCTATTGTCGGTAAAAAATGATATCGAAGCAAAGCTGAAGATTATAGAGTCGCTGGATTTGTCTGGGCTGATGAAAGATGCATTGCATTATTATCTGCAGGGATACTGCTACTTAGATATCGCAGAAAAGTTAGGCAAAAATACGAAACAGATAGATAATGCTATCGAAAGAGTACGCAATAGGATCAAGAGAGCAACAGCCACAGATCAGTACGATAAGCATAATAGAGAATTTGATAAGATCGAGCACGAAAGACGATGTTGGGAGATGCGACAAAAAGGTATGACAATGGCAATGATCGGGAAAAGGGTGGGAAGATCAGCCTGCAGTATCCTGAGGGCAACAAGGATATACCAAGGTCGCAAAAATAGGGGAGAAGTAACATGAGTGTATGCCTGCAATCTTACCAAAGTAGCACTGAGCAACTGCCATTATCACCTGATAGCCTCGAGCACACATATAGGCACGAAATTGATTGCTCAGTACTTATGACTAGATTCGGTTTCTCAGACGATACCAACGATATAAACATAATCAAAGATATATTTTACCAATTTGGTTATGAAATCAGTAGTATATCGTTATCATCATCAATACAGGACTGGCCCACTGTAGAAATAAGTGCGTGCATAGATGGAGATACTAGCCTTATGCCAGAGCTGTCCGCAGACATTCTGTCAGCTAGCCTAGAGTTAGCTACCCAACCTACCCAATCTACCCAACCTACCCCAGCAAAGAAGCCTACCAGGAGAACAATGATAGCAAAGCCTAATCAATCTGACAGTGTTAATTGCATTGTTGATACCATAATGGAAGATTTTTAAAACAAGGAGATGAGTATGTACGAATCAGACACAAGCAAAATAGACAATTTGGACGAATGGGAGAGATTCGTTGTAGATCCAGCAAAGCAGTCATTTCGTTATCCCGATTTTGACGAGCCAAAAAACAAAATTGACATAGACGAAATGTGGAAAGACGAACAGGTAACTGCTGTGATAAAAGAGATGTTCTCAGAATTCACACATCTTTTCGTCCAGCTCACTCCACTACAGCAACATATCGTTAGTATCTTGGTTATTAATCCTGATATACAATTCAGCAAATTGTGTAAGTTGTCAGGTAAAAAGAAAAGCTGGGTACATTTGCAGCTTAAGGCTATATGTGCTTATCCTCAGTTTCATTGCTTGATGCCCAGACTAGCCTGCAAAAAGTTAACATCTGCAGCAAAATAAACGGAAGAAAATACATTTAATGAGATCACACTTTGTCGCACAAAGCACTTTTTTTAGCAAAGTTGGAGGAAAAATGGAGAAGAAAAAGAGAGAATTAACCAAGCTGAACCCGAAACAGCTTACTATGGCGGCATATATTGCAGGAGGGATGAAGCACGAAAAAGCATCTATAAAGGCAGGCTATAAGGAGTCAAAATGGTCAAGGTCCAACACATCAAGGATGTGTGCTGATCCGAGATTTAAAGCCGAAATAAAGAGGCTCCAGGAGCTAGCTCAAGCTGAGTCTATCATATCAATAATACATGCAAAGTCCATCCTATCTGATATAGCAACCTCAGAATTCGGAGATAGAGCCGTAAAGATTAGAGCTATAGCACAGCTTGGCAAAATGTCAGGATGGACGGAAGAGAATATCAAAATCACCTTAAAACATGACGTTGCTGAGATGACAGATGAAGAGCTAACAGAGATACTTAGGGGAGATGCATAACACTTTACAGGCACTTACAAGGTATATATGAGTCTGGTCACAAAACAACAAGCAGCTGCTGAATTGCTAGCACGACGCCAGGCAAGGGCTAATTATATTGATTATTGCAAGTACGTCTATGATGGATACCTTGATCCTTGGCATGTAGAAGCTATTGCTGACAAACTGGCAGGAGTGGAACGGGGAGATATAACCAGGCTCATCATTACCACAGCCCCAAGGCATAGTAAATCACTAAATGCATCCGTGCTTTTCCCGTCTTGGTATCTTGGCAGAAATCCTACAAAAAAAGTAGTACAGGCAGGGCATGGAGCAGGGATAGCTCGCCGGCACTCTCAGGATGCTCGCAGGATTGTAGGAGATAAGAAGCATCAGACACTATGGCCCGGGTCTGTAGGTAAGCTCACGGATGATCTGGCTGCCAAGAAATCGGTAGCCGAATGGGAAACCTCTCAGGGTGGATCATACTTTGCAACAGGTGTAGGAGGAGAGCTTATTGGTAGAGGGGCCGACCTGATGCTACTAGATGACCTATACAAGTCAAGAGAGGATGCAGGGTCCACCAACAGAAGAGAGAAGGTGTTAGACTGGTATAAATCAACGGTATACACAAGGCTAGAGCCTGGCGGTGCTATCATCATTATCATGACACGATGGCATCCTGATGATTTGGTTGGGTATCTGCTAAAGCATGACTCAGAGCAATGGGATGTGCTCGAACTCCCTGCAATAGACGATGGAGAAGATGGATATGATGCTTTGTGGCCCGCACGCTATCCAGCGGATAAACTGAATACTATTAGGCAAACGATAGGATTGAGGGAGTGGTCCGCTCAATACATGTGTAGTCCAGTCATAGAAACTGGAAACATGTTTGATTGTAGCAACGTAGATATAATTGACGATAAGGATTTTCCTGAAATAAGATATTTACGGGTGTGGGATTTAGCCTCAACCGCAAAAGAACGAAATAAGAATGATCCTGACTATACCGTTGGAGTGTTGGGTGCAGTCACAAAGGATGCCAAGGGATGTAAGCACTTATGGATCAAAGAGATGATTCGTGGACAATGGGAAGCACCAGAGAGAAATCGCAGAATTATAGCTGCTGCAAATCATGACGGATCAACTGTCCCAGTCTATGTAGAGGCTTGGGGAGCTTATAAGGACACTTTTAAAGAAATGCAACGATTACTGTCAGGTCGAAATATCGTTAGGTCCAGTAGACTGCCTGGAGATAAAATCTTGAAGGCAAGTATACTGGAGCCTATCTTCGAGGCTGGGAATGTCCATATGGCAAAAGCTGTCTGGAATGACCATCTAATCCAAGAGTTTTTAGCATTCCCAGATGGATCTCACGATGACATTGTTGATGCTGTTTCTATCATCGCTGGAGAATCTAACAAAGCAAAATCATCACTAATGGTAACTTAGTAAAGGAGCAGAAAATGGCAGATGAAAAAGTTGATATACTAATCGAAAGAGAACACGAGATACTAACCTTAAGAAGCTATCAGCTAGAAATTAACAGGCTAGGCTGGAAAGGAGGCAGACCTTATATTGATGCACGTCTATCTAGGTTTGCAGCAGAGTCAGAAACAGACTGGTCTGGAGGTACTAGAAATGATGGGTCTACCGTTGTAGGTCGAAAGGATAGAGCTTATACAGTACCCTACCTTAGCCGTATCGTCGATAAGATTAATCAATATGTATTTGGCACACTGCCTGTCAGGAGTGGAATCACACCGGAAATAGAGAATGACATTACATCTATGGGCAAAAGTATTGATGACTTGATGATTGACGTAAGTTCGCTCTTGACTGTTAACGGATGGTGCTGGATAGGTATAGATGCCCCCGAAATACCATCAGAAGTGCAGGTATCTAGAGCGGACAAGGTTGCTAAGAAGATTAGACCATATGCACAGGTCTATGATGCTTCTCAAGTCGTTGACTGGTATATTAACAGCAATGGAGTGATAGAGTGGCTTATAACTGAGTCCGTTGAGTACATTGCCAGTAATCCAGTTGAGAAGGCTTATTTCCAAACTGTGCGTAGACTTTGGGAGCCTGGAGTAGTAACAAAAATCACGATTCCAGAATCTGGTGAAGCAATAGTAGATGTGCAGAGTCTGTCATATACTGGTTCTGTGCCATTCGTGCTGGTAGGTACTCCTAGCTCAGAACCACATACCTTTGACAGCTTAGAGAGCATAAACAGAGCTATCCTCGACCTTTGTAGTGCTAACTTTTCCAACTACTACAACACAGTCTATCCCCAGATGTATTTACCAGCATCAGTAATGGATACTGTAATGAGTTCGTACAACGTAACGGCTGAAGTGGCTACTACAATGATTAAGGGATATAGCTATCCAATCCTACTTGCAGAGGGAGATGTTACACCAGGATATATGATGCCAGGAAGCTCTGACATACAAGCTATGAGAGACGAGCTAGGCAAGCTCAAGCAAGAGCTATTCGAGGCTACTGGGCTCTTGTTAAGGAAAGAAACTAATGCTGCTGAGTCTGCAGAATCAAAGGGATTCGACTTTTTGGATCTATCTATGCTTGTCCGTGCAAGATCAAAAACATTACAGACGGCGGAAGAGAAGCTTGCTCAGATAATGACTGTATGGGATCCAAGCATCAGTGGTTATACCGTAAAGTATCAATCTATTGTTTCTGAGCTTGAGAAAAGCAATGTGAAAGACGATATGAAAGAGGCTGTAGGGCTTACAGGCGAAGAGTAACGGATAAAATGAATAATAATGTATGACTGACACAACGTCGGTTAAACAAAAACTCCAAGTGAGAGAGTAAGGAGAAAAACCATGGATATGAAAAATATCATAAGAAAGACGGTTGCAGCAGGCGCAAGTGAAAACATTGTAGTTGATACTAGCAATAACGGATGGAGTAGTGTTGTCCATTTTCATTTTGCAACAGCAGCAACTGGTGACCTAGGCATTAGCGTCAAGCGTAACAGTGTCTGGTATGGAGTCGCTGTACAAGCTTTGGCAGCTGAAGGAGAAGGTATCTGGACTGGTAACCTTTGGACAAACGATGGTGATACCATTAAGCTGTCCAACCTAACAGGAGTAGAAGCCTCTGTATATATCGTACAGACCTACGAATTGTCTGGTGCAGGATCGTGGCAGACTATTGATGTCGGTGAAACTGAAGAATCCAGTTCTAGTTCTTCTAGTTCTTCTGTGAGCTCTAAATCTAGCAGCTTGAACAGCTCTAGCAGTGATTCTAGCAGCAGTGATTCTAGCACTTCTATTAGCTCTAATTCTAGCTCAGTATCAAGCTCTAGCCCTTCAAGCAGCCTGAACAGTAGCAGCGATTCTAGTGCAAGCACAAGCAGTGCAAGCAGCGTAAGCAGCTTGAACAGCTCTAGCAGTGATTCTAGCAGCTTGAACAGCTCTAGCAGTGATTCTAGCAGCTTGAACAGCTCTAGCAGTGATTCTAGCAGCAGTGATTCTAGCAGCTTGAACAGCTCTAGCAGTGATTCTAGTGACTCTAGTGAGAGTACGGATGTCCAGAACAGTTCATCTAGCTCTGACAGCTCTAACAGTTCCGGTCCTGATTAAGATTAAGAACCAAAAGGGGACCTACGGGTCCCCTTTTTTACGCAATAGCGGAAGATTTATACCATAATGTAAGATGGTTTACTCAACACCGAAAGTTGAGTGTTCGGCTGCCCTAGCCGTTGACAAGGGAGTATGTGTTGGTCACACGATAAATAGATCGGAGTAAAGTATGGCAATTGAAGAGATTATCACAAAGCTGCAGGGAATCGAAGGACTTAACCTCACAGAGGAAGAGATCAAAGAGATTCAGGGCGTCACAACTCAAACAGCAGGTGATACAGATGCTGCTGCTGCTCTAGGTGCAGAGAAAGCCGCTAAGGCTAGAATCTTGGAAGAGAAAAAGAAAGCACTGTTAAGGGCTGCAGAACTGGAAACACAGTTGGAAGATCTTAAAACCAAGGACATGTCTGAGGTAGAGAGGCTCCAGGCTGAGATCGAAAAGGTCAAAGCATCAAACCAGACAGCAGAAGAAGCCAAACTCGCTTTGCAAAAAGAGTATGATACGACTGTAAGGTCATATCACTTGGAGAAAGTAGGAGGGTCTATTAGATTCCTAGATACTATCCCTAAGGATTTGCAAAGAATTGCAGTAGAGAAAGCCTTTAATGAAGTCGATTTGACTGATGAAGAGGCTGTCAAAGTTGCAAGAGATACCTTCTCCACTGAATACTCCTCAATCCTAGCTGCAACAGATGCTGCAACTGGTACTGGTTCCACTACTGGAACAGGTAAGCTATCAGGTACTAAAACTCCAGATCAGATGACTGTTGACGAAAGAGCCAAATACTTGGCTGATAAGAAATTAAGTTAAACACAAAACAAAGGTAATATATCATGAGTAACACATTCGTAACAACGGACCTAGTAGCTAGAGATGCTTCTATAATCCTTGCTAACAACCTCGTTATGGCTAACCTAGTTAACCGTAACTATGAATCTAAATTCGCAAACAAGATCGGTGATACTGTTTCGATTAAGGTTCCGCCTACACAAACCGCACGTGATTTTGTTGATGACAGTTCCACCGTCACTGATAATGACATCACTGAGTCTACTGTTAATTTGCAACTTACCGAACAGCCTTATGTAGCACATACACTTACCTCCGAAGAGAAGTCGCTTGAATTGGATGACTTCAACGAAGTTGTAACGAAACCTGCTGTATATGCAATTCGTAATGCAATTGATGAGTACCTCATCGAAGTTGCTGCTGCTGGTTTTGCAGTAAACTATGCTGGTGGAGAAGGTTCTGCTCCTAGTACTGTAGCACATTTGATTGCTGGACGTAAAGCACTACAGGACAATGGTTGCCCTCTTGAAATGAGAGTTGGTATCCTTGACACCACTGCTGAAGCTTCTATCCCTCTCTCTTGCTAATGAGATGCTTGATAAGCTTGCAGAGTATGGCCCTGAGGCTTGGGAGCCAGGAAAGACATTCCTTGACCCAGCCTGTGGCAATGGTGGACTACTTGCCCCAGTACTTGAACGTAAGATGTCACTAGGCCATGACCCCGTAGAGGCTCTCTCATGCCTGTATGGCTGTGACATCATGAGGGATAACATCAGAGAGTGCCGGCTGAGGCTACTGAAGATTGTCAGAGATTCTGGGGTAGAGATAGCTGTGAAGCATGTAAGGACTGTTTTCAACCAGATTGTGCTTACTGCCCCTCCATCCTATCCTAACGGTTCATTAGACTATGACTTCACCTTCCCCAACAAGGCTTCTGGAAAAGACGTCGCCAAATGGATGGAAGGTATCAAGTCTGGGTGGTTAGACGACCCTGAAGCAGCCTCTCAAGCAGACTCAGAGATAGAAGAAGCTTTGGCAGATGATTTCTTCAACCTGTAGTCTATGTATATCACCCTCGACTTCCCGACACTCCCGTGTTACAAAGTAGCAAGAATAAAGCACTGAAGACGAAATGTTAGGAAATGCCAAGAAAGAATTTGATAAAATGTGATTAATGGAGTTGACAGTGTTATGTACACTTGATAATGTATTGCCTAATGCAACGAGGTTGATTTATGGCACAGGTTTTTGCTGATTCCTGTGCGAGGGGCTGGATTAGCATGAGATGCTCTCCTGTGTTGATTGCTAATCCTCTCCTCATTTTTTTGGCAGAGTGTGATTCCTCTGATGATGGGTGGGAGCAGGGTTCTATTGTTACCTTCTCCAAGCCCATCAGTTTTATTCGTTTTTCTTTGACACTTCAGAGGGAAATCCGTTATTCTTCGTGTATTAGTTATCAGTG
>Ga0208904_1001772_pt1 | contig 14287 bp, 9 predicted proteins | sample AntAceMetag02UKB_FD_184774 | JGI IMG/M metagenome (GOLD analysis project Ga0208904, IMG submission 184774) | Saline lake microbial communities from Ace Lake, Antarctica - Antarctic Ace Lake Metagenome 02UKB (SPAdes) (version 2) | ecosystem: Environmental > Aquatic > Non-marine Saline and Alkaline...
GCTTTTTTGATATGCTCCAAATTTTTAATTTTTTCGTGCATTCCATATTGATTAATTAAACCAGTTAAATAGTCTTTCTCGGCATAAATATTTTTCATGTCAATAGAATCAATTAAAAATGATACATCATTACCAGTTATTAATATGGATTCTATATTTCCTTCTAAATCTAAATTTACACTATGAGTTAGCATGTACCATTTTTCATTTTGTTCATGAACTTTAATTATAATTTTTGTTTTATTATCTGCTCTTAAATTATCGAACCATGATTTATCAAAATAATTAAATCTAGCGTAAATGTCAAATATCGATTCTCCTAATGTATCTTTATATCCCATATCAAGTTCGTTTAAGGTATCTTGGTTTGCATGTAATACGAGACCCATAGAATCTAGCATGAATACAAGATCATTTAATTTTTGACTTTTGACTTCGGAATTTTCAGAGGAATTTTCAGAAAATACAGCCTTATTTTTTAGTTGTTTTAACCTTTCTACATTAATAACATTCCTACTAAAAAGGTACCCAATTTCTCGTGACGTTTTAAGGATTCCAGGAGTGATTATAGAATGTTCGAAATAACTATGATTATCTTTTGTGTGAATATACACTGTAAATAATAAGACAATAGAAAGCACTAAACTGATTTCAAATAGATTAACCTGAAATAAATATACAATTTCTTTGAATTCGTTCGAAAAATGTATTAAATTATACGATAATACATCTACTATTTTTAATAAAATATAACTAAACATACCTACACTCCTTTCTATATTTTGGTCTAATACGTCATTATATGTCGTGTTTTACTTAATTATACTATAATAACTAGTCACTTGAACAGCGCACATGTGTCGCATTTGAATAATAGTGTAACTATTTGATGTTTTGTATGCGTCATATATTGTCGTGTTTTTGTCTAAATGAATATTCTTTTTGGTTTTTGGTGTTAAATTGCATTCAAAAAAAATCATTAATTAAGGTCGTGAATGAGTTATTTGAGCTTCTTTTGCCTATATCATATAGATTTAAAATGATTAAAAAAGCAGCTTTTTAGTAGAATCCATCAAAAAAATATATTTTATGAACCCTAAATTCATCATATATATTATTTTTAGAAAGTAAATACTCTGTTATATAGAGTAATTTCTCGATATTCTGAGTTTTAATTCATTGCCCAATGTGGTTATGAATTCTGATTTCTATTGCTAGAGTGTGCAATCTAAGCCTATTCTAGAAAGAAGTACAAAAAAAACAAGGGTAATAATTACCCTTGTTTGAAATATTTATTGTAAAAAGATATTTAATAGATATAAAACTCTTATTTATACTCAATTATCTTAACTATGTACATTATTAAAAATCGCATTTTTTCAAATGAACTATATTAACGCGTTACTGCCCACACATAAAACAATAAGTATGTGACAACAAATCCACCTAAAATAAACAAAAATACTGGTAGGTAAGCTAAGTATGCACCCTTAATGATTGCCCATCGTTCTTTTGGCAATAAATTAAGGTCCATAAGTTTTTGCTTCCTTTTAATCGTTTTCTTGCTTTGATACCAAGAAAACCCATCAACATTCATGTTTGAAACGGTTCGTCCGTCATCAATGACATCCATTTTTTTCTCTTTTTTTCTAAACATTGTTCACATCTCTATTCTTGAGGATATAAATGACAAGCTACTCCGTGTCCTTCTTCATATTCTTTAAAAACCGGATTAACAGTCTTACATATCTCCATGCATTTTGAACATCTAGTATGGAATTTACAACCCTTAGGAGGGTTTGCAGGACTTGGAATGTCTCCTTCTAAAATAATTCGTGTTTTTTTTGCTTCAGGATCAGGTATTGGAATAGCCGATAATAGTGCCTCCGTGTACGGGTGCATTGGATTATCAAAAATATGTTCTCTATACCCTTGTTCCACAACACTACCTAAATACATAACCATAATTTCGTCAGAGATATATTCAACTACTGATAAATCATGTGAGATGAATATATATGTAATCCCAAATTTTTTCTGCAATTCTACAAGTAGATTAATAATCTGTGCTTGAATGGAAACATCAAGCGCACTTACTGGTTCATCACAAACAATTAAGTCTGGTTTTAATGCTAACGCACGTGCAATACATACTCTTTGTCTTTGCCCACCTGAAAACTCATGAGGATAACGACTATAGTAATAAGATGGCAACCCACAAGATTCCATTACACTTGCAATGTAATCACGGAATTCTTCAGGGGGAACAATTTTATGCTCTCTAACTGCCTCACCAATAATCTCTCCAATTGTCATACGAGGACTTAAACTCGAATATGGATCTTGGAATATAATTTGGATCTTTGGTCTAAGTTTTGTAAGTTCTCTTCTTGATAATTGACGAATATCAATCCCATCGTACATTACAGACCCACCAGTTATGCTATATAATCTTAATATTGTACGTCCAAGTGTTGTTTTACCACATCCACTTTCACCTACTACTCCAAGAGTTTTTCCTTCAGTAATGGAAAAACTAACTCCATCAACAGCTTTCACATAACTTTTGTTTTTTTCAATCCAAGCAGACCCCATAGGGAAATACTTTTTCAAATCTTTTACGACTAAAATTTCTCTCTTTGAACCCTCTTTGCTTGTACGTTCTTTTGTTTGATTCTTCTTCAAAGCATTGTTTTTAGTAGGTGTATTATTCAATTCATTATTTTCATTTTTTGGCATTTTTACCACCCGCTTTAATCTTCGCAAATTCTTCTGACATTTCCGTAAACAAATGACATGCGACTTTATGAGATTCTGAAACATTACTTAATTTTGGATATGGTCCATCACATTTATCAAATTTTTTATTACAACGATCTTTAAAGTAACAATAATCTGGCAAATTAATTGGATTTGGAACATTACCTGGAATTGTATAAAGAGTTTCAGCATTAAGATTCAATGCAGGAATACTCTTTTGTAGTCCAACTGTATAAGGATGCATAGGTTTCTTAAAGATTTCTTTTGCAGTGCCTTTTTCAATAATTCTTCCTGCATACATAACAACTACATAATCTGCCATTTCTGCAATAACACCTAAATCATGTGTAATCAACATAATTGATCCATTGATTTTAAGTTTAATATCACGAAGCAAGTCAAGAATTTGAGCTTGAATTGTAACATCTAAGGCAGTAGTTGGTTCATCTGCAATAATTAAGTTTGGATCACAAGACAATGCCATTGCAATAACAACTCTTTGACGCATCCCACCTGATAATTCATGTGGATATGCACTATAAATTTTATCTGGCATAGCTATATTAACAAGTGTCAGCATAGCAATTGATTTTTCTTTTGCTTCTTCTTTTGTAATACCAGGGAAATGCAAGAATAATATTTCATCTAATTGATTCCCAATTCTAAACACAGGATTTAAACTGGTCATTGGCTCTTGGAAAATCATACTCATTTCTTTTCCGCGAATTTTGTTCATGTCAATTTTTGGTACGTTCGCTATATCATAGCACTTGCCATCCTTAGCTGCGTAACGAATTGAACCACTGTGTATTTGACCTTGTGGACTTTGTAATAGTTTCATTAAAGCTAAACTAGTTACACTTTTACCACAACCACTTTCACCAACCACACCAACGATACACTTTTTAGGGATGTCAAAAGACACACCATCAACAGCTTTAACAACTCCTGAGTCCGTGTAAAAGAAAGCATGAAGATCATCAAATTCAACGATGTTGTCAGGATCTCTCATAGTAGTAAGATATTCTTCTTCTGGAACATTTCTACGATTGTTCTTTCTTTCCATCGCGCGAATTATTTTATGATTTTCTTTTGCTGTTTGTTTAATATCCTTGCTACTTATATAATGTTTGTTTAATTCTTTATTTCTAGCTTTTCTTTTATCTAATCTTTCTTTAATTTTCATCATAACATTCACCTATCTCTTCATCTTAGGGTCAAAAGCATCACGAAGCCCATCGCCAACAAAATTGAAAGCTAAAACAGCTAACACGATACAAACACCTGCAGGAACCCAAATGCCAGGATAATTTTGAAGGATATCTCTACCAGCAGCACCACTTGTGGAACTAATCATAGTTCCCCACGCAGCATACGGGAAAGGAATCCCTAAACCTAAATATGATAATGTGGATTCTGTTAGAATTATTCCACCAAGACCCAAGGTAGCTGAAACGATAATTTGTGGCATAATATTTGGTAAAATGTGTTTGAAAATTTTACGTTTTGTACTGAGGCCTGTTGCTTCAGCAGCTAACATATATTCCAATTCACGAATACCCAAAATTTGACCTCTTGCCAATCTAGCAAATCCCGACCATCCGAAGAAAGTCAGTATTCCCATCAGATAGTAAATTCGAAGTCTCGCAGGTACACCCCAACTATCAATTAAGGATGCTGCTAGTAATAATATTGGTAATCCAGGCAAGCAAATGAACACATCAACAGTACGCATAACTACTTGGTCTACCCAGCGTCCAAAATAACCCGCTAGAGATCCAAAAAATACACCCACAATAACTTCTGAGAAAATAACAATGAATCCCAGGAGTAATGATACTCGACCACCATACATTAATCTCGTCAATACATCGTAGCCATATTGGTCCGTACCGAAAATATGTTCCCAAGAAGGTAATGTTTTGGTAAATACCTTATAAGGTTCACTTACTTCTGAAAAATTATATACCACATCTTCCGCTAACCCTGTATCAGGATTAATTTCGGAAACAACAATTTTATGAGGTAATACAGATACTACCCATTTATAATCACCACTAAGTTCTACTTCACCATAAGGTGATAACAGTGGTCCTATAAATGAAAATATAAATAACAGTAGTAATGTAACTAACCCAATAATAGATAATTTGCTCTTGAAAAATCTTCTAAGAACCATTTTCCCAGGGCTAATTACTTTTGCAGTACTAGCAATAGATAATTCTTTTGCTGAAGATTCAATTAAAACTTCATCTAGATTATTATTTTTCGCTTCTTTTTCATTCAAATCTTTAAACTCACTCATTATCTCGCCCCCCTCACTAAACTAACTCGAGGATCCACAACTGCATACATCAAGTCGGATAATAGAATTCCAATAACGGTCAATAAGGATATAAATAGATTATATGCCATTACAAAAGGAATATCTCCCTGAGTAACAGCTCTATAAGCGGCTTGACCAATGCCATCAATACTAAAAATTGTTTCAGTAATCAATGCTCCACCAAACAATCCTGGTAATATACCAGCAAAAATAGTTACAAGTGGAATCAAAGTATTTCTAAAAGCATGTTTATATATTACTTTATGTTCGCTCAACCCTTTGGCGCGGGCTGTACGGATATAATCAGCATTCAAAACTTCAAGCATATTTGTACGAGTATATCGCATTAGGCCCCCAATAGAAAGTATAACTAGAACACTAATAGGCAAGATTAAATGATGTAGATTATCTAATAGCACAGGCAGGTTCGAGTTTGGATTGGTCAATCCCGCATAAGGGAACCATCCTAACTGAATCGAGAATATTTTTAATAGCAATGCTCCGAAGAAAAACGAAGGCAAGGATATTCCCATCATAGCCAGCACCGTAACTGAGTAGTCAACAACACCATATTGTTTCGTTGCGGATGTAATACCAAGTGGAATTGCAATAAGAAACTGCAAGACCGTTGCAATGAATGCAAGAATAAATGATATTCTACTTTTGTCAGCGATAATATCTAGGACCATGGAACTCGCAACTGGTCTTGTAAGCTGATTGCCGTCTATATCATAAATTGGTTCACCCTCCTGATCGAAGAGCAGTTCCACATCCCCTGTAGTTACAGAGAATATGAATGAATCTCCCCATTCACCATGTAAAATATTGTTTAGCCAAATTAAATAACCTTCAAAAACAGGCGAAGTAAGACCATAAATCGCTCTTTGTTCTTCAACCATTATCGCTATTTGACCAGTATCATCCAATTGAATTTGCGTAGCGTATTTTGCTTCGACAAAATCCAATCCTGGTTTAATTCTAACAAGTCCATATATTATCATTGAAACACCAAAAAGAATTAATACAGACAATGCTATTCTTTTTATTACGTATTTTATCATATTAACAATAATAAGGCCCAATCATAATGACTGAGCCCTATAACTCCTTGTAAATTATTTGTAAAACTTAATCATTCAATTTTTTTAGTTATTAGTTCATGTCTTCAGCATAACCAACGAATACTTGTGTAGCAGTATTGCCTTGTATACCTGTAGCAAAACTTAATTTCCATATTTCAGACAATGGTCCCCAATAAGGAGTAACGATTGTTGAAACTGTAGTTTGATCAATTACTGTACCATTGTATACAAATAAGTTCTTTCTTTGATACGTTGGTATTTCAATGTTTAATTGAGCTAGAACTTCTAATGCTTTTGCATAGATAGGAGCTCTTTCTTCAGCTAACATGAATTTAGTACCAAGAACGATTAATTCTCCTAAATATTCAAGAGCTTCTGTTTGATTCATTGTTACTGTAGTGTTATCTAATTTAATAACATCAATAGTACCAAGAAGATCGTCATCACCATTTGCATGTAACCATTGGATACCATTTGAAACAACAGAGTTTGCTTGTGATAAATAATGGTTTACTTGATACATATCTGGATCTTGAGTTGATCCCCATGCTAATGCATAAACACCAACAGGACCAAGTTTGATATTAGCGATAAGATTAGTATCAGTAACGATATTAACAGTAACACCAATTGTAGCTAATAATGTTTGTGCTTTTACATAAACTCCACCAGCTGGATGCGCATCTGCTCCAGAAGGTAATGTGAAGTCGATTGGATCGATATCTGTAAATTCACCTAATGCTTCACTCCATGTATGACCAGCAAGTTTGAAATATGCAATTGTAGTAGCTAATGATTCATCGAATGGATAGATATAATCAGCACCTTCAGGATATGCCCAAGAAACTTGAGACATTGAACGTGTAATTAAGTCAGCTAATCCATTTGGATAGTAATCTAAAACTTTTGACATATCAAATACTGTAGTTAAAGCGATACGATCATTTATGTTAGGGAATACTTGAGGATTAACCTCGATGTAACCATAACCAAGATTATCAACTAATACAGCAACTAGATCATCATTTAATGCAACATCTTCCATAACGTCAGCAGTCGCACTTACAGTAGCGTAAACAACGTCTCCTGCTTCTAATGCGCTATATTCAGCACCAGAAGAAATAATCTTTAAAGCAACATTATTAATATTTGCATTATATACATTGTCTCCACCTAAAGTTTCGAAATATTCATTTCTTTCAAAATAAACAGTTCCATCGCCAGGGTCTACACCTTCAAATGTATATGTTCCTGCACCGAATGGAGCAGCATTTGATGAAGCTAAATGAGCCATATAAGCAGGGTTGTCAAATTCAACACCATAATTAACGATTGCACCAAAAGTAGGGAAATATCCAGCATTGTAGTAATGTTGAGGTGCAACAGTTACTCCTAATGAAAGAACAGCTTTAGGATTTTGTTCTGTTAATACGATTTTAATTGTTTCATAAACTTCAGTGTCCATAGTTGTTGTGCCTTTTACTAAACCAGCGATAGCAGGAACATCACCAACTGAACCGTAATCTGAAAGGAAATCTCCAGATGAAGTTACAACGAAATTCGATGAAGCACTTTCATAATCAGCAAGACCAAAATATCCATCAGCAAAGTCAACTTTTCCAGCTACTCTATTAGCATCTAAAATTTCATTAAAATAAACTTCAGCAGTTAAATCAGCAACATTATAAACTGTACCAGAAGCACCTGTAAATGTTAATCCATCAACAGCAATTGCTCCGTATCCCCACATGTCCATACCATAAGCAACTTGTAAAGTAGGGCTAGCAGTAACGTCAGCAGGTACGAAACCAGCTCCGCCAGATCCTAATGAAGAGTATGCATCGATGTACAATGCTCCAGCAGCATTAGTAGCGTTTGTATAATTAGTAACTACATAATCTATGATTTCTTGTGCAAATTGAATACCTCTATCGTTAAAATAACCAAGATAAGTATCAAATTCAGCTTCTGTATACACGGTATTTGCAACGTATCCAGCAACAAAGTTGTCATCCGCTAACATAGCATCTATTTTTGCAGATAATACGATAGAATCTGGAACTTGTGATCTAAAGTCAGCTAAACCAAGAATAGGCAATGTATATAGAGTTGATGATCCGTTATAAGAAGGATCTAAATATGCATAATAGTTAAATAGAACGTCATTCGCATCGATTGCTGTTCCATCACTAAATTTTGCACCATTTTTAATAACTATTTCATATACTACATAATCTCCATCTTCATACTCAGCTTTTGGAGCATAAGTAGTTAGATTGTCTATATAGTAGATTGAATAGCTTTTTGCAACTGTAGGATAATAATCCGATGCAACAACTGCACCAGTTTCATCAACAGTTAGTAAACCAACGTTTACTAGCCCAATAACGTCATTATCATACGCAGATGATGAGAAGAACGGATTAAATACCCCATCCATAGTAGATGATTGAAGTAATAATGTATACTCATCATTTACAACTCTTGTTTCATAAACAGGCGTTAAGACTGTTGTTTGAGTTGTAGCAGCTGTTGTAGCAACTGTTGTAGCAACTGTCGTTGCAGCAGTTGTTGCAGCTGTTGTAGCAGCTGTTGTAGCAGCTGTTGTAGCTGCAGTAGTTTCTTCTCCACATGCAATAAACACGAAAGATAAAACTAATGCTGTTAAAACTAATAAAAACTTTTTCATTTTTTTCCTCCATTTTTAAATTTTTTATATATGTAAATTTTAAGTGAAACCTAGTCTAAAGTGTGCACTTCTAAAGTGCCCGTTGTTATTCCAGTAATAGTGGAATAATCAATTGTAGCAGTGGAATTCGTAATTGTTACATTACCAACACCGTTAGCGATAATATCACCAACATATACAGGAAAATCAATTGGATCTGTTCCTGTAGCTGTAAATGTAACGTCTACACTTACATTTGATACTTCTGTTGTTCCTGCTAAAGCAGTACCTATTAATCCTGCACCACCAATATCGCATATAACATCTGTAGCTCTGCCTTCCGTTACTAATGAAATGGAAACATTTTCTAGAATTACGCCATCAATGACAGCATCTTGTACATATGGGAACAATCCCATAACCACAATAATACCTTCTAATGAATTCAAGAATTTTTGAGCATTTTGAACAACCATTGTAAAGTTAGAAATCGTATGCCCCATAGAAACAAATTCTCCAGTAAATGGAACAGCTACTGCAGAAACAGAAGCTCTAACTGTGAAACCTAAAGGTGATGCATTGATGTACTCTTGTCCACCTAAATCAATATCTCTTACAAGTAAATAATTTCCACTAGGATTATTTGCAACTTCTGCTAATTTTGCTGCAGTTGTAATTCTAGTATATTCACCTTCAATCATAAACGCATATAGCGTTAATGTAACAATTCCTGTAGGGAAAACATCATTCTCGAAATCCCATGGTGTATATTCTGTTTCTGATAAACTCCACCCAGCGAACGTAAATCCAGGGAATACAGGTATTGCTTCTAATTTTCCTATTGTTTCTCCCACAAGTAGATCCACTGTGTTTGTATTATCAGCTGTAAGTTTTTTAGTAATATACGTTATTTGACCAGATTTTTGAACATATTCAACAGTCAATTTCTTCTCCCAGTGAGCTAGTAATACCATATCTTTGTTAACTCTTTGATTCTCGAAATCCCAATAAGTAAATGAAGCACTATATTTGGTCATTTGCGAAGGTGAAATGATTGTATCAGTCGGTGAAAATGTATATCTTTCATCGATGTTATAACGATTTAGAATTGCATGATCTACGTTATCTTCATCATATAGAACATACTCATTTCCATCAAGCACATATAACCCTTCTGGGTCAAGTAACATCATGGAATGTAAGTTCACATAAGCACTTTCATATGCAAATCTAGTTAATCCTTCATCAGCTTCCGTATACTCATAATAAGCTTGAGAAAATTTTGGAATGTCTGCAAATAAAGTTTGTTCTGCATCAGTTAAATCATCGTAAATCATATAAGAAATACCATATGTACTTAGTTCATCTGGTGTATAGCTTCCAGATGCTTCTAAAATTGAAACGTGATTCGCATTACCTTCATCATATATATAGAAGCCATAACCATCTCCACCATTAAAATATATATATTGCGTGGTTTCTGGATCGTTATCTTCTCCTAAAGGTTCTAGATTAACGAAAATAAGTGTACCGGCATCATCTTCAATATACCCATAAACATATTCACCTAATTCATTAATTCGATATGCACCATTATCATCATCGGTATTCAAGTATACAAATGAACCAATTACATCTTCTTCGTAACTTGCATTTTCCTCAAGATACCAACCTTTAAGTGTATATCCTATTCTATTTGCTAGCCCTAGGCTTGATACAACATATGGATCTTGTGTATATTCGGATAAATACTTTGGTAGCTTGCTATCTTCAGCAACTTGTAATTTCCTTATACTATATGTCTTGTTTCCTAAGTATCCACCATTACCATCATAGATAACAGTGTAATACGTATCTTCTTCGGAACCATCATTCCCATTACAACCGGCTAAGGTAATTACCGTAAAAGCCATTAAGAGTAATAAGATACCCTTGCCAAATTTAATATTCTTAAAATTCATTGTTTAACCGCACCCATCTCTGTTATTATTAACATATTTTTATAGAAAACAAACTAGTTATATCAACAAACTAATGAGTTTTCGTTTAATTGAGAAATTTGTAGTTTCAGACATTTTCTACACATATTCGTGAATTTCTCAAGAATGCCTATTTTATTTATATATTATATGATTTTTAGCGATAAAAAGCAATAGTTTTCTAAAAACTTATATGCAAACATTATTTCACATTTTTCCTAAATAATGGTATTTTTACAAAATATGACTATAAAATTTTTATTAATTTGATTATCTAGTTACAACATACACCACAATTGCGGCTACAAGAATAACTATAAACAAAACCAAACGAATTTTTTTAGCTTGATCCTCACTAATCGGAATATACCCACTGTATCCACAATGCTTACATGGATGTTTGCGGCTAGATATCAATTTATGACAACTAGGACATTGATATGCTAATTTCGCAAATTCTTTTTTTTGTGGTTCTTGTGGTTTGTCTTGATTTTTTAAAGTGTTTTCCTTGCTTTTTTTGCTTGCTTCAACAAGGAAATCATCTATTCGTTCTTCTTCGATTCTCTTCTTTGCTTGCTTTTGACTCATATCAACTACTCCACTGTTTCAGTTCTTCTATATTTAAATATGATAAAACATAAAATTCATACTTATCAAAATATTGAACTGCGATTTCATTCTTCTTTACTTCTTTCTTGCTTAACACTTCGTAATTAATGCTCTTGTCTCTAAATATTATTTCATTATATTTGAGCCTGAAATTAGGCCTAATATAAGCATCTGTATTTTTTTTTAGAATCCGAGTACTACGATGCTTTATCTCTATTTCATCAATTGAGATTGCCATTAAAACATAATATGTAATAACTGCAATTAAACCAATCAATAGAACTATAAAGAACAGTATACCAGGTAAATTTTCCCAATTGTTTCGAGACACAGAAAATATATTTAGTGTTAGTAACATTGCATACGCTAAAATGAAAATCACTGCATTGCTAGTTGAAAAATCATATAGTCTTTTTTTCATTAAAACTCCTTACACAATAATAAAGCATACCATATATTTTTAACACATTTTAGTCAAAAATGCAATAGACTTCAGTTAAATGTTATCCTTATATAATATATATATATAATAATATAGTCTAAAGTCAGTCACAGAAATATATTAGCCAAGACTGACTTTTCAACTACTTTACTATTCTCAATTGCATTTAAATACTAGTTTTTATTCCTCTGCTGCTTTTGCAGTTGCTATTAATGAAATAATCAAATCATCACTTGTAACATTATACATGAAATAATCAACTTCAATTCCATCTTCAACACTGATATATTCATAACCATTCACTGCATCACCAATTCTTGTAGATAGAACATTATTTGTACTAATCATTAAAGCTGATCCATCCGGTGTAAGGATAACTCCGATTGACGAAGCTCCACCACTAGAGTTTTTCCCTAATATAGTAGCAAGGCCTTGTTCTTTCGCCATTGAAACCATAAGGTTTGCAGCACTAAATGTTACACTTGAAGAAACGATATAATAGTCATAATCAAAAGCAACATAGCTACTTTCAATATAATAAGTAACTGTAGAACCGTCAGCTGGGTTAACAGAGTGATACATGATTGCATCTTCTGTCATATAACCAAACATTCTAAGTACTGCACCAACATTTCCTCCGGTGTTATATGATAAATCAATAACAACATTCTCTATTTCAGCAGGAAGGAATTGAAGGAATTCGTGGAATCTGTCTGGTGAATCTATATCAAATCCAGTTATATAGAATACAGCTGTTTTACCATCATCAAGTATAGCATCTTCAGGTAAGTTTTCATAAGAACCATATTTGAGATCCATTATGTCTTGTACCGCCCATAAACCTTCGTAGAAGTTAATGGTTTTAGGTCCTAAATCATTCAAGTATACTTGCATAAGATAAGGTTCTTCATAATATCCAGTAAAGATATGTGATGTATGTAAATCATCTAAATTATATGCCGTGTAGAATACTTCAGAATAGAAATCAACATCATTTCTAGCATCAATAAATTTTGAAGCTGTAGCAGAAAGAATTTCTAAATACGTATCTACATCATATGTATTTCTTAGCCCATAGAAGTAATCCATAGCAAGTCCTAAGAAGTTATAGGTTGCCCATTTAAGATCTTCTGGAATGTCTTCTGTGTTAGAAGAACTCACTCTAATTTGGTCTTGAAGAAGTAAATCAGCATCATCACTACCGCTTAAACCAAAGGTGTCAATACCCCATAATTTATCTCCATTATAATATACATCATAATATACATCACCAGCGAAAATTAAGTCCGCTACATGGAAAGGCATTAGGTAATTCATATCTACACCATCATCATACATTAATAAATCTATATTATAGAATCCAAGTGGTATTGTAACTTCATTTGGATCGCCATAATCAGCATCTACATAAGTTAATCCTTCACCATAATCAGAAGATGTTTCAGCGATATAAGATCCAAAGAAACTAAAACTGTTTACTGTGAATGTATTTAAAGTGAAGTCTACATAAGCAGTATATGTTTCTGTAACTGTACTGCCATCAAAATCTTCATAATCAACGCTATATTCGATTGTAAGACCATCATCACCTACAGGTATAAATGAAATGATTGTTGGGTCAATAGCACCTTCGATTAAATATAGGAATGTTTCAATATCTATATAAGGTACATTTCCGTTATCTACAAAATATAATGAAACTGCTGCTTGATCTGCAACAACATACTCATCACTTGTTCCTTCAAATGGAACAGTTCTCATCGAGATAGGTCCCGTAAGTTCTTCATTTGGTTGAACAGTTAATTGAAAATCAAAATAGTCTGAGAAAGAACCATTTATAGCTTTAACCGTTAAGGTAACAACCGCAGGGTCATAACCAATTCCAGGTTTAATAATAAAACCTTTTTTAGTGATAACTTCTGGTTGATCTGAAACCCAATAAAAACTAGTTCCATTCTCACCAGTTTTTGGTATAACAAGATTATCAATATCAAGTGAAATAGCACTTACATCTAATAATGCATTTGCTTCATCTACACTTGGTTCCACGGTAACCGTAAAGGTTTCAGAAACTTCATTGCCTGCTGAATCCGTAACAGTAAGTATAATTATGTAATCATCTGCAACATCAACATCTACAGTACCACTAACAGTGATACTAGAGAAAAGGTCACCATCTTCGTTATCGGAAACAGTAATTCCACTTAACACATTAAATGCAGAATCCCCTTTTAATACTACAACATCTTGAACTCCAGTAAATACAGGATCAAGATCAACTGTAGTAACTACGGTGGTTTCTACTGTGGTAACTGCAGCTGTTGTGGTAGCAGCTACTGTTGTTGCAGCGGTTGTCGCAACGGTTGTAACATCTTCTCCACATCCTAAAAATGCAAAAACTACAAAAACCATTAAAATTAA
>Ga0208904_1001773_pt1 | contig 14285 bp, 9 predicted proteins | sample AntAceMetag02UKB_FD_184774 | JGI IMG/M metagenome (GOLD analysis project Ga0208904, IMG submission 184774) | Saline lake microbial communities from Ace Lake, Antarctica - Antarctic Ace Lake Metagenome 02UKB (SPAdes) (version 2) | ecosystem: Environmental > Aquatic > Non-marine Saline and Alkaline...
ACGTCTATATTAAGACGTTCGGTTGACCCTTGGTTCCTTCTTTACAAATTCTCCAAACCTTTCCTTTTTACTGTATTCCAGACAGAACTGACTGAGATAGCATGATGCATCCGCCCGCTGGGGCGGGCTTGGTAAGTGGCGTAGCACCGCTTGCCCGGCTGGGGCCGGGGCTTCGCTGGCTCGCTCGCTTGGCGCTCGCTCTGCAGCAGTCTCTATGCTCGGGCTTCGGCACTCGTCGTGCCTTCGCTTCCTGCGCCAAGAGCCTGCCAAAGCACCACCATCTGAAATCATAGCGTATTTAGGATCCCCTTCCTCCCCGACAAAATAGTCGGGACTAATTCGAACTACAGCCTCTCCCGAAGTTTCGGGATCGGCTAAGTCTCATTGAGCAGGCACCCGCAATCGTTCGGTCTTTTCCCTTCGAGTACTCAGGGCACGTTATATAAGACTAAAATAAAAAAAATTCTAAAAATCCGTTTCTTCCGGCGGCGGGGAAAATATAGAGTCTACCTCCTTTCTTAGGGTGGGTAAAGGCAAGCGCACTAAGGTCGAAGCGGAAATTGAAAATTGCAGCCGACCAACTGCGATTGCCGAGGGAGGGATTTTAGTTTTGCGTTACCTTATTTTCCACTTCATACAAACATAAAATCATATCTCATTCTTTAGAATCCTTCTCATCAGACCCTTCATTATCAGTTTCGTCTACTTCAGAAATACCTTTCTCTATAATGCTTTTTTTATTGCTTGAAATCTTATCCTGAGAAACATTCTCCCATAATTTTTTTGCCTGTTTTTTCTGATCATGAGTACCAGTTGCCAAATGCACTAATTTTTCTTCCAAAGCTTTCTTATATTCCAAATCTGTCCATATATCTTCTGAATCAATAACAATTTTAATCCACTCAATTTCTTCGCTTCCAAAATTTATATTATTTTGAATGGCTTTCTTTATATTATCTATAGGTTCATATTTATTCTCTATCAAGTATTTAATATCAGCGGGAGAAGGGTCGTCTAAAATTATATCTGCAATTGAATCAATCACTTCCCTCAAAGCTACACTCATTGCTTTCTTAAAAAGCGCTTTTGCTAATTCTAAATTCTCTTTACATGACGCCTTAAAGACTTCGTTCTTGCAATACTGTTTGAATATTCCTTTCTCATTATCTCCAACATTTTTTTTAATAACAATATAATTTAACCAATTTTTCAATAAAGCTGGTTTGCTTTTAACAATATCTTGTTCAAATACTTTTTCAAGGATTTCACCCAACACTATGAAATAATCCTCAGCGACGCCCATGCTTGAAGTCTTGGCAATCACGTTATCAAGAAAATTCCATTTATCAGGGTCTGTATTAACAACAATTTGTTGAAGAGAACTATTAGCAACTAGTCCTAAATCATCCGTAAGATTATAAACTTTCGCAATTGACTGCCAAACACTATTATCACCAATAATAAAACACTCTTTCATAATCTTGACCATACTTACAAGTACTTCTTTCCATTGGTTGTTAGCACGATTTGTAAAAACAGTAGAATTGAAAGAATGGTTTATCCATTGGATTAACTGCGCTCCTTCTGCATCAACTTTCATGCACCCTTCAATATTATCAACCCAAAACTTATAACAAGCTGGCGATTGTTCAGTCTTAAGAAACTTCATTATATTTTGTAAAAATGCGTTATGAATATCGGACGGCAACAAATTAGCAGATAAGAAAAATCTTGTTATTTCACATATTACTTTGTCATTTTCTGTACGCTTTGCCGTTAAAGCCGCAATATGCTTATTTATTGTCTCTGACTTAATATAACCTTGTTTAGTCTTTGCTTTTTTCAAATATGGAATAAGCGATTTGCAAATATTAACATCGTCTGCCATGACTTTATTAATACGATCTGCTATCTTGTTTAAATCTTGCATAGTATGGAATACCGCAATGAACTCCATAAGGTCTTGCGCTTTAAAATCAGCATCAGAATTAATATAAGAAATTATTGAATTATATAACCCTTCCCGGTTTTGAGTTTTTAAAAATTGTGCACATTTGATTAGATCGGGTGAACTAAAATTCCCAATATGCTCAGATTTAATTTCTCCAAAATATCTGTAAAAACCTGTTTTTCTTTGTTGAAAACTTTGATCAATATCTTTTTGCCCAAAACACCATATTAGAAAACTTAATTCCAGATTAGCTGCAATGCCTCTCTTTATCAATTTCGTATCCAATTGATCGTTAAGATAATCCAGCAGCATATTGAAATCTAACGATTGCTCATTAACCTTTTCAACAACCTTTTCAGGATTACCGGCTTGAATAAGATTGACTAGATCTTGTGATATTAAAGCATCCTTTGAGTGTAACATAAGATATGGCCTAATATTTTTTGGTGTTATTATTCCTGATGTCCGTCCAAAAAACATTTTAAGCTCGTTTTTCTCTCTTTCTTTTCTTGTATCGTTTTCATCATTTTTATATAAATCTTCCCAACTTGATAAATTCAAGCCATCAAAAAGAATTTTGTCATATAAAAATGAATACTCCTCTTTGAGTAATAAAATTTTAGCTAAAAAATCTATATTCTCTGTTACACTTTCTTTCGGGATATTACCTTCCACCTCTTGCTCTCTCGCTACTTCCTGTTCAATAGCTAAACTATTTAAAAATTGAATAATTCGCCTTGGATTTTTAGCAAACTCTTGAGAAATCACACTTGCAACTTCATTCGAGAAGCCTAAACAATATTTTTCAATCAAATTTTTTGTAAAATCAAACCTATCAATATTATTAAGCCCCTTAATTCTTATTGAAACATTGAAAATCTTCCGCAAAAATTCTTCTTTTTCTTCATACCCCATATAATGCAAATGACTTTTAATAGCCGAATCATCTATAGGAAGTATCACAATGCATTTATTGTGTTCCAAGTATGTTTTAACATTTAAAAGAAGCTCTTTTGCTATATCCTTGTCACAGCGGTCTATATTATCAAAAACTATAACAACTTGTTTGCACTGATGTTCTTTCTTAAGTATCTTCTTCCACCAGCTCGTACTATACTCGCTCTCCGTGACCTCAGCAATCGCTTCATCAAATATTTCTTTAAATTGTTCGGGAGAAAATATTTTTGGAGTTGTAACTGATACTTTGTATTGAGTAAACAACTGTTTTACAATGAATAAAGCTACAGAAGATATAATTGACAAAAAGCTTATATACCCTTTTACAACAAGCCCAACGCTAGAGCTTAAAACGAATAGTCCAAAAAGAGGAATCAAACATACAGGAATCACCCAATACTTATTAACAATTTCAATCCGTGTGCTTATATCCTCATGTTTGTCTCTATAAAAAATACGTAATTTTTCTTCCCAGTTAAGATCAAGTTGCTTTTTCATTTCAAGAATAAAACTGCGACGAAAAGCATCACCAGAATATTTCCATGCATCGTACACAACTGTTTTAACCAAACCGTTATTATTTTTCACGGCAAGACGTTCCGATAATGTTTTTATTATTGACGATTTTCCGCTACCCCATCGTCCAAATAAACCTATTGTTAGAGGCGTATAATTTTCAATATTCTCCTCAATCATTCTCTCAAGAACATCGACATAAGGACGCGTTCCCATTAAATCATTTTTTTCCTGATCAAGATTACATTCAATGTCCGGAATTAAATTTATTTTCTTCATATATCCCTCCTCAAGTTACTAGCTTCCAGCGAAAGGCCTTAAATCCTTCATTGGGCACAACAATCTCCGACTAAACAAATAATAGCTCTAATCGTTCTTTTCTTTTTTTCCAATCAGGAACAACCTTTGTCAATAAATCATAAAATCTCTTATTATGATTTTTATATTTTGCATGACACAATTCATGAGCAATAACATAATCAATACAATACTTAGGTGCATGAATTAATAATGGATTTAAAACTACAGTATCCTTTCCAATAAAGCTTCCCCAGCGTTTATTCATTTTTCGTATTGATAATTTAAAATTCTGCGAATAATTAAAACTATCTAAAACATCAGTAAATCGTTCCTGAAAAATATTTTCAGCACGTTTTTTATACCATGAGTCAATTAACCTTCTATTATACTTTCCATTAGAAACTTTATTTCTAGTGCTAAGCAATAAAATACCTTTTGTAAGCGAAACTGCATCATCTTTTGATTTCTTAACTACAAGTTTATACTGACGACCTAAATATAAGAAACCTTCTCCTGATATATATTCTTTTTCGTACCTTTTCCTCTGAAACCTCTTAAAAAAACTAAGCTGATTATCAAGCCATTTCCATTTCTTCTTTAGGAACACTTCGATGCGATCTTGGTCTGCTTCGATAGGACACCGAAGGACAATGCCCATATCGGGGCACACAGTTAAACTGAGGGTCTTCCTTTCTTGTCTCAAAAACTTATATTCGTATCTATGTTGACCGTAAGTAAATACTTTCATTTTATTTAAAAATCTCACAGTTATTTTCAGCTAATTCCATTGTCATATCCAAGATACTTTTCATTTCATCATCTGACAAATCAATGCCACGCTCACCTTTAACCATATCATAAATATAATCATCAATTTTATTACGAATTATCCGCTTAACCTCAGCGTTCTTATACCAATCAACTATGCTTTCTTGATGTAAAATTGAATATATATCAAGAACTATCTGCTCAAAATCAGAATTACCAGGCTTGTGGTGCTGAAATGTAGACTGCAAATTGCGATAAAATATATCAGCGCCTTCTTTCTGCCTTATCTTTTCTGGAATACTTTCATCCCGCTTCTGGACAACACCATTCTTTATATCTTTTAATTCTTTTAGTGCTGCTATATCTGCCATTTTTTCTTGGCGCATTTTTTCTAAGATTTCGTGTATTTTCTCTGAAAATCTTCTGTAAAATTCAGGATCGGAATTATACTTTTCTGCAATAGTACGTTCAGTTTGCGCTGCAATAGCCTCGGCTTTCGATTTATTTGAACCTAAAGATTCAATGGCTTTCTCAAATTGCTCACTATCAGTGATATTAATCTGTTTTGTTAATAATTCAACACCCTGAGCATCAACATATCTATCAAGAATGTTAACAAGTGAACGCTTATACCTCGTCAAATCCACTTTATCAGCATACCTCAAACTTGCTGCTTTACGAATTTCCATTAATTTCTTTATTTCTCTCTTATACACATCTATATGCTTAAATTCACTCACAAAATCCTGCAATGCTAAGCATTCATTAAAGGTCCGCAGAAATTTATTTATTGATTCATAAAAAACTACTCTTTTTTGCTCACCATCTTCCGGATTATCTCCGCCTAAAGTAGACAAATATTCTTCGCTATCGTTTTTGTTTTTTATTTCTTTGAATAAATCATGCACCTCAAAATAGCATTGCTCAAGCTCATTAATCTTTTCTTTAACATCAATCAACGCTCCTTTCACGTCTTCGTCGTCATAATTACCAAACAATTTCATAGCAGTATCTATATTCTTCGCATTTTCAGAATAGTCTATAATAAATCCCGCTGTCTTTGGTAGCTCTTTATTATCAAATAGTCGATTAACACGAGCTATCGCTTGTAATAAATTATGGTCTCTTAAATCTTTAGCTAAATAAAGAATAGTATTGCACGGAGCATCAAATCCAGTTAATAGTTTATCTACAACTATTAATATCTCAATACCGTCGGGATTATACTTAAAACTATCTATAACATCTTTTTCGTACGATTCTAGATTTCTATATTTTTCTTTTGATTCTTCTAAATATTGAACAACTTCTTTCTTATGCGTATCATCGTCATTAACAATACCATTTTCGCCAGATATAACAATTGCCGTTCTAATCCTACCGCTAAACTCAAAAGCTTTCTGCATTAATACAGCTGAAAACTTTGAAGGCGAAACGATTTGTGCCTTTAAGCCTGTACCCTGAAATTGCTCACAATAATGGTTCTCTATGTCCACAGCAATATCTGCAATGCGCTGAGGGTTATCTTTAATTATTCTTGTATTAACAAAATTCTGTAACTCTTTTTTTATTTCATCATCTAAATCTTTAGTTAATGCTTCCACCCTTCTATCAATTTGCTCTTTATTTTCAATTAAATCCACATAGCGCCCCTCATAAATAAGAGGCAATATAATCTGATCGTTTAATGCGTCATCAATTGTATACTTATCAATATATCCGCCAAATTTCTTCCAACTTTCCCTATCCTTCTTCAATAAAGGTGTTCCCGTAAATCCAATATAGCAAGCATTAGGCATTATACGATTCATCTCTAAGTTTGACATACCACTTTGAGTACGATGAGCTTCATCGACAAGAACAAAAATATTTTTATCTAAATCTCTAACATTTTTATTGGCAGAGGTATCAAACTTATGCACCAAGGTTGTTATTACGCTTAAATTACGCTCTACGATCATATCTGCCAAGTGCTGACCACTTTTAGCCTTTTCAACATTCTTCTTCAATCCACAATCTTTAAATGTACCCGCTATTTGCTTATCTAAGTCCTTTCTGTCCGTTACAATAACAATTCTAGGGTTAGATATATGCGGATGCTCTATCAAAGCCTTAACAAATACAACCATCATCAAAGATTTACCGCTACCTTGAGTATGCCATAAAAGACCACCTCTACGTTTATCGCCCTCTACACCCTTTTGTGATTCTTCAACACGTTTCAACATCTTATTAATAGCAAAATATTGCTGATAACGCATAATTTTCTTAATACCAGCATCATAAAGAATGAAATTTTTAGTTAAATCCAGCAATCTTTCCGGTTCGAGCAAGCACACAGCGCCCTTGTCTTGTTCAGTCACTAAGCGATTGGTTATTTGAGCATGTTTCGACTCTAACTTCAAATCATTACATACAGAAGTATAAACATCTTTATCAATTTGGTTACTTATATAGGGTTTTACTCGATTCTCAATATCAATATTAGAAACACCCTTTTCTTTCCATGCAGAATAAAATTTATCTTGTGTCATTGTAGTGCCATACTTTAAAGATGACCCATTTGCACCTATCAATAACTGTGGATAGATAAAAAGTTTAGGGCAATACTCTGCATGTTGGTTGCGTGTCATCTGTGATATTGCAACTCCAATATCAACGCTACTTTTTTTATTTTCAATAATGACAAAAGGGATACCATTTACAAAACAAATAATATCAGGGCGTATATTAGACCTACCACTTGCAGGATATTCAACTGTTACATGAAAAATGTTGTTCTTTGGATTAGCAAAGTCTATAAACCTAAAACTTTTAGATATGTTTTTGGCCTCATGAAAAACTTTTATGGTTTTACCACCTAAAGTAGGCATTATCATGTTATATACGGTTTTAGAGGTATCAATCAACCCTTCAAGGGGAAGATTTTCAAGGTCAGCAATGGCATCATGCACATTTTTATCACTAAATTTATAATTTTGACCATGATGTTCGTATACATTAATATTCATTAGAGCTTGAGTAGCTATATCATTAAGAATAAATTTGGACATATCATCCCCACGCTGACGCATTACTTCATCACAAGCAATGTAGGTATACCCCATATTAACCAACACCTCAACAAAAGGAAGTTGAGATTGTCTTATCTCATCAAAATCTGCTTTAATATTATCCATTCTTCACCTTCTCTAGTAAATCCTCCGGAGTACGAATCCCACCAGTAATTAATTTATTTAAAAAATACTTTTTCTGAGCTGCAATAACATTCCTTTTCTTCTCCAACGCCTCAATCTCATTATCAATATTAATAAGAATACCTGCAATCGCCTTTTGCTCATCTTTACAGATAGGTATAGTGATTTTTGATTTTTCTATAGCATCTTTCGACAATGTATACCTTGTAGCCCCTTGCGATTTCTTCCATAACTCCTTGTAAAAAGAATAACCTTTAAAACAATACGCGGAATATTCAGGATACAGCGTTTTGCTTTTAGGACGAAATCTAATTAAATGATAGCTAAAGACAACAGCTACCAAATCAACAACAACAACAGCTGAATGACCAATGTCTATTTGCGTTTCAGACGATGGAGTAAATAAAACATCCCCTCTCCGTAGATTTGAACTAACAATTTGCGATTGTTTCGCCGTAACCTGCTGAAACATATCTCCAGAAGTAACAACATCTCTTCTGTAAACATCCATATAATTCAGTAAACCAACCGATTGCTCGCCATCTCGAGTCAATTTATCAACGCTACTTGTACGCACAGAACCAATCTCATTAAGTGTAAATTCACGCCACTCAGCAGAGAAACCTTTCAATCTTTTCTTGCCAGTCAATAACTGCTGCATTAACCCTTTTTTGATATTCTTCTTAATCTCAATCTTACGTTCTAATTTCTCTAAATATTCATCCCACATTTCAAGAATTACTACAATCCGTTTTTGTTCATCAATATTAGGAAAAGATATCAAGACTTTATTTAAATCTTTCTGCCCAATATTCGCTCTTACAGCACCTTGGCCTCTTCTTATAATTTCTCTACGAACCGATGTAGCAAAAAAACAATACTTTTTATAAGAGTCCAACAGTTCCTTGTTTCTAGCTCTTCCACGAATAACAAACCCCCCAAAGACAACCCTTTCAGAATCCAAATAAACCGAAGTCATACCAATTTCCGCTAGTGTCTCAGACGTGCGATTAAATACAATGTCTCCTTTTATGATTAAGTTTTCATCAATTACTTTTTTAGACAAAGAAACTTTTCCCTGAATATCATCAGATACGATAAAGTTTCTTTTAAATACATCCATTAAATTTATAAATTTTATTCCTTTTCCATAAGCACCCTTCTCTGCATTAACGCCATTCTTGAATTCAAATAAGTTACCTAAAGAGCATCTGCGCCAACCATCAGGTATATTTTCTATTTTTTTATTCAATTTATTTTTCATAATTATCTAGATACGTTTTTTTTGTACAAGCCTTCTATAATGATCACCTAAAGCCGTGAGCTTGCAGCTCTTACTTTCCATTGCTGCGTTCCACATATGAGGTGCATTTACAGGAACAAGTAGATTAAGCCGATTATACTTTTGAAGAACGGCAAACTTTTTAGTATTCTCAATAATAGGAAGTGGCATGCCCTCATCTCTTCCCTTCATTTCCGGCTCATATGTCGGATCAAGAGGAAACTCAAACCCTCGCATAGGAAAAAGCTCAATAATCTTACGTAAATCATTTATGGAAATTGAAGGCAAAACCTTTCTTAAAGAAACAAACTGTTTCACATTTGTTTTAAATACTGGTCTCTGTTCCCAAGCACATAAGGATTGATCTATGTGAGCATAAACACTCCCAGGTGTTATGTCCCCAGTAAGATTGGCAGCACCACCATTCAAGGCATCTATTAAAAGACTAGTAAATACACCGCTCCCATTATCTTCTGTGGCATACTGTTCTCTTGTTGATGCAGTTAATATAGTTACACCTTCATGCAATACCGCATGCGGTTCAGCGGTTGGCGCATCTCCAGCAATACCAGAATGACAACTATCCAAAATAATAATTTTATTCTTTGCTCTAGAAGCATTAACTATAGTCAAAATTTCTGATAAGGAAACACCCTCATCGCCACGTTTAGAGTCCGTTGCAATAAGATAGCCCCCTGTTGCTTCAATATGCCCATGTCCAGAGAAATAAAGCAAAGCTATTTCTGCATTAGTTTCAAACAAATCAGCAATGTTATCCTTAAGGTCAACCCTGCTTACGCAATCACCAGAACGCACTGCAGTAAGTAGTTTACAATCAAAGTTAACATCGCCGCTAGAATGACGCTCCAAAATTTTTGCAACAGCATTAGCATCATTAACACACCCAAAAAGTGGGTTACCATGCTCATAATAATTTATACCGACAATAAGGGCTTTGCGCATTTTATTACCTCCTCAAGCATTAAAGACTATCTATAAAACTCTCAATAGCAGGCCATGTCCACACCACCGTATTAACACCAGACAAATTCGTTCGATCTTCTTTATAAGCCCAAATTCCTTTAATTTTCTTTTTTTCATCTTTAGCGCATGATATTTCCCATTTTTGACCACTTGAACTAAGAGAATTCTTGCTGACAACAACTATTACACCATCCGAACGACGAATTCTAGTCGTAACCTTTTCTTTCCAACCTGAATCGTATGAATCTTTTACAGACATATCAATAAACTCAAACGGTGTTTTAACGTTCAGAGACTGTCCTTTTAACATATTTCTTATTTTCTCGTCTTCAATAGCAAATGCAATAAACACTACTTTTTTATCTGCCATATTTACCTCCCAATTTTGGATTTCGTTATTTGACCCCCAACTCCTTCAAATAAACCGCCATTTCCTTTTCTAACTTTTGCAATTTAGGTTCAAGCTCAGCCAACTCCTTAAGATTAGCCTGAATATCAATCTCTGCCTCTGGCTCAAAAGTATCAACATACCTTGTAATATTTAAATTAAAATCATTTTCTTTAATTTCGTCAAAATCAACCTTACGAGAAAACTTATCAATATCAGCGCAGCTAATATATGTATCATAAATTTTCTTGATATTTTCGTCAGTTAAAGAATTCTGAGCTTTACCCGGCTTAAACTCTTTTGATGCCTCTATAAAAAGTACATCTTTTTTACTTTCATTGACTCCACCGACTTCCCTAGAGCGATCGATAACAAGAATCGCTACTGGTATACCCGTAGTCTGGAATAAGCCTGCAGGTAACCCAATAACCGCATCAATAATATTTTCTCTTAATAACTTCTCGCGGATCTTGCCTTCTGCTCCACCTCTAAACAATACTCCATGAGGAACAATAACCGCAACGCGACCTGTTTTAGGTTTTGCCACCGCTATCATATGAGATACGAAGGCATAATCACCTTTGTCTTTAGGTGGAACGCCTCGAAAAAATCTATCATACCTATCATGCTCAGCATTCTCGGCACCCCACTTTTTTAAACTAAAAGGTGGATTAGCAATAACAACATCGAATTTCATCAACTTATCATTTTCAACCAAAAGAGGATTATTTAAAGTATCTCCCCATTCAAGACGAGCTGAATCCTTACCATGCAAAAACATATTCATTCTTGCAAGCTGATATGTGCTTCCTGTAGACTCTTGACCATACAAAGCATAGTTCTTTGTATCAAGTTTTTCTACCTCTTTACCTGCTAATAAAAGAAGACCTCCTGAGCCACATGCCGGATCGCAAATACGAGCGCCTTCTTTTGGTTGCGCCAACATAGCAACAAGCGTTGCTACTGTTTTTGTAGTAAAGAACTCACCTGCTTTTTTACCTGCGTCAGCACCAAACTTTTCAATCATATACATATATGAATTGCCAATAATATCTTCATTGGTATCGCTTAAATCAATTTTATAGAAGTCATTAATTAAATGTCGTAACATCTTGTTACGCTGATCTTGGCGACCCAGAACAGCTTCAGAGTTAAAATCTACACTAAAAACTCCTTCAAGCTTAGATTTATTAATGTCTTCTATTCTATGCAAAACTTTATTAATTTCTTCACCTATATTGTCCCGTTCATGGATATTGTAGATATAATCAAAAGATGTTTTTGGGGGTAGGTAAAAACGATCCGCTTTCATTTTTTCAGCTATACGCTTTTCATCATCACCAAAACGTTCCTTATACTTTTCATGTTGCTTTTTTGACAGATCACTAAGATATTTAAAAAACAACATCGCTAAAACATAATCCTTATAAACCCCCGCATCAACCGAAGTTCGAGAAGAATCTGCTGCCTCCCATAAAACATCATTTAAATCTTTTTGCGTATATTTTTTAGTCATAACGACCTCCTACCATTTCATTTAATACACCGTTAATAATATTTTTCTTAATATCACACTTTTTTTCTAGTAAAGCTATCTGCATAGAAATATTCAAATAAAGATCGACAAGCTTACGCTGCTCCTCCATCGAAATCAAAAGAATATTAATACCTTCAATATCTCTGCGCAATATATATTTTATTGCCGCACCAGTTATAAGGTGATTAAGCTTCTGCTGGCCAATAGGAGAATTAAGATATAGCGCTAAATATTCGGGCAAAACTGATTTATTTGGCTTAACGCGCAGTATATATACAGAAGAAGAAACCAAGATTTTTTTATCTGACCCAACCACAGCAGAACGAAAAACACCTTTATTTGAAATAACAACATCGTTAGGTTCAATAAAAGCTTTAGTATGAGATGTATCGCAATTAGTAGCTACTAAATCAAATGTATCAACAGACAAAGCATCTTTTCCAATATTTTTAGCCTGTAAAACGAATAAAGAACTCTCTAAATGCTCTTTAATAGCACCACGAAAAGTGTACCCTGCGATAACATCAACTATTGTTTTTAGTTTTATTTTCTTTTGCATGCACTAAGTATAACGCAAAAAAGTCATTTGTCAAGTATCTTTTTATACACACCGCTAATATACTGCGAAATAGATGAGATTTATAACGTATTTATTTGATTCTAGTGACTTAAATCCCTGTCCTCTTAAGGAAAAGACTAGCTCGAAGCGCAGGAAGCTAAATCCGCCAAAGGCGGATGTAGCCCGATCACCGAGACAGGCTTTGGATGGGTGGATATTCTCTAACTACACTAATATGAAAATTCGTCTGCACTCGCTTTAACGACTCCTTCAGAAACCACATTAATAAGCTGCTCATGCCTCTCTGCTAGTTTATCAAACATCATAAGCGCATAATTTTTAGAAACCGTCACAGTACAATTATAATCAATCGATTGGGACTTCTCTTTCTTGATGGGTTGTTTTTTACTCCTGTGATTTCCCGGTGGAATCTTAATTGACGAAGAATATAAGAAAGTCACATCAACATGCTCACCTTCTCTCATCTCCAGATATTCCTGAAAACTTTCTCTTCGATCCTCGGCGCAAAATATCTCCTTCCCGGAAACTATTAAATCCCAGAAGGAAAGTTTTGCTGTACCAGCGCCTGCAACCATAAGAAAACCTTTGAGACCGCTCTCAAGTGTAATATCTTTCCGTTCCCCAGGTGCAGGTAATGACGGTTCTTTTAAAGCCTCTTTCTTTTCTTTCTGGAAACAATCAGGGCATTTGGCTGGAACCTCGGAATCATCATTATAAGGTCTTTGAATGCCTAAAACTTTCCTGCAACTGAAACATATTATTTTCATAATCTATTCTTTAAAAACTCTGCTTAATCACCATACTTACGTAAATCGTTGAATGCAGCTTTAATGGTTGATAGATTAACATTAAAGCGTTTAGCCAGAGCGGTTTTTGATATAGAATATAAATCCTCTCCCTCCTCTTTAAGCAAGGCCTGGATTAGAAGAAGAAATTTCAGGCGCATAGTCAATTTGTCATTATCAGGCTGAATAAGCGAATCTGAAGATATAGCAAAAGTATCCCCCGAAATATCTGTAAGTATAACATTTGCATCCCGGCTATGAACAAAGCTTACCTCGATAAGTTGGTAGCGTTTTTGCAGCTTTTTTAAAACTTTAATTACTTGGCGCCTTAAAGCGCTATATGTCCATGAATCAGGCATACCTAAACTCAAACCCATAGCCTCTAAACTTATTAGAAATTCCTGTTTACCTGTAACCTGGCTATGAGCCAAGAGCAAGAGATAAAGACTCATTGCCCGCTTATCAGAGCTAGTAATCATACGGGAAAGATATTTTTTATTCAAAAGAAACTCTTTCAATAAGTTTAAACTTTTAGGTAGGTTCTCTATGTAGGCCGGAGTATCCAGTTTCTCGTCACGTGACACCGAAGATATAAGAAAGTTCCTAAGCCGTGATAATTTTACTTCGGCTAGGTCCGAAGAATCAATAAGCGTAGAAGATTCAAAATTATTCTTCAGGGCTGAAATAGACCAATTAGCACTGCCTTCAACTACATATCGGCTATCAACCACTATAAGCTTATCATGAAGCCTACGATTAGAGGGTATAAAATGAATAAGGACTCCAGCCTTCTCCATTTTCTTGAAAATAATGCTTTCAGCAAAAGAATTACCACCTTTCTTAGAATCTTTGAAGCGGGTATTAAGATATAGAGTAACTTCAACGCCCCTTTCTCTCGCTTCTAATAAATCGTTAAGCAAAAGTTTTACCGGGTTGTTAGTATTTGTCCCCAAACTTATGGAATACATAGAAATATCTATGGATTTTTGGGCATTATCTAAAAGCCCAATTACAGCTTCTTCGTAGCTACGGTCGGATAT
>Ga0208904_1001777_pt1 | contig 14264 bp, 11 predicted proteins | sample AntAceMetag02UKB_FD_184774 | JGI IMG/M metagenome (GOLD analysis project Ga0208904, IMG submission 184774) | Saline lake microbial communities from Ace Lake, Antarctica - Antarctic Ace Lake Metagenome 02UKB (SPAdes) (version 2) | ecosystem: Environmental > Aquatic > Non-marine Saline and...
TTAAGCTAAGATAATGCTTAAATGACCTTGATAATGAAACCACAGCTTCATCTAATTCTTGTTGTCTCTGATAAACAAGTTCTCTGGGATCTTTAAAAAAACGACTATGACTTAATCTTAAAAAAAGCTTTTCAAGATTATTTAGAGAATCTTTAAAAGCTGCTTGCATCCTCTTTGAATAATTGATTAGGGTAACATTAAATTCTTTTTCTGAGCCAATAACTACCTCAGCTGCTTTAGTTGGTGTCGCCGCTCTTAAATCAGCTACAAAATCACTTATAAGATAATCTTTTTCATGTCCTACAGCTGATATTATGGGTATTTTAGAATTAAATATAGCCCTCGCAACTATTTCTTCATTAAAGGCCCAGAGGTCTTCTAAGCTGCCGCCACCACGACCTACAATTAAGACATCTATATCATCAAAGGTATTAAATTCCTCTATCGCTTGAGCAATTTCTTCAGCCGAACCCTTGCCCTGGACTCTTACCGGATTAACTATTAAGTGAACTCTAGAAAAACGTTTATTAATATTAGATATAATATCTTTTATAGCCGCTCCCGAAGAAGAAGTAACTATGCCTATTTTTTTAGGAAAAATAGGAATCTGTTTTTTATATTTTTCTTCAAAGAGGCCTTCTTTTTCTAATTTGGCTTTTAATTGCTCGAAGGCAAGCTGCAAGGCCCCTAACCCCTGAGGCTCAATATTTTCAATGTAGATTTGATATTTACCCTGCGGCTGATAAACTCCTATACTACCAAAACACAAGACTTTTTGGCCATCTTCAATATCAAACTTTACTTTTTCTCCGACATTTCTAAACATGATGGCGCTCAATTGGGATTTTTCATCTTTTAAGGTTAGATAGCTGTGGCCACTGGCAGGATGTCTTTTATAGTTAGAGATTTCCCCTTCAACCCAAACACTAGCAAATGTATCTTTTAAAATTCCATTTATTCGGGCTGATATTTCACTCACTGAAAATATTTTTACGCCGTCAACTGGCTTCATCTAACTTTAACTTTATTCGTTTAATTGATTTAGCTTTGCCGGTTTTCTCATCAATATCGATTATGACACCCTGAAGCTGAATATTATCCTTAGCTACATTAAGTTTAGCAGGCATACCGGTTAAAAAATGTTCAAGGACATTACTAATATCTCGACCCAAAACAGAATCAATGGGTCCTGTCATGCCTAGATCGGTAATATAAGCAGTACCTTTAGGAAGTATTATTTCGTCTGAAGTTTGAACATGAGTGTGAGTTCCGACAACGGCTGAAACCTTACCGTCTAAAAACCAACCCATAGCTATCTTTTCACTGGTAGCCTCAGCATGAAAATCGACTATAATATTGGGAGTCACCTTACTTATTTCATCTAGGAGGGCTTCCATGGTTTTAAACGGGCAGCGCAGGGGTTTTAGAAATACGCGACCTAGAATATTTACAACCGCAACTTTTACATCATCCCCAAAAGGTAAGATTATATAACCGCAACCAGGAATCCCTATAGGGTAATTAGCTGGCCTTAAGAGCCTATCCTCTTTATCTATATAGCTGAGGATGTCTTTTTTCTTAAAGACATGATCGCCTGAGGTAATTACATCTACATTTGAAGCTAATAATTCCATGGCAGTTTTATCGGTATACCCAGAACCGCCGGCAGAATTCTCACCGTTGGCAATAACGAAGTCGACTTCATTTTTCTTCTTCATCTTGCCAACAAATTGCTTTACTGCTTGACGGCCGGGCTTACCAACCACATCGCCAATCGCCAGGATTTTCATAACATCTCCCTTATCGGCTGGTTTTACTTTGCGTATTCTATAGAACGAGTTTCCCTGATAACAACAACCCTAATTTGTCCAGGATAATCAAGTTCTTCTTCTATTTTTTTACTTATTTCTCTAGCTAAACCAACAGTCTCTATATCAGAAATCTTATCTGGTATAACCATAACCCTTATCTCTCTACCCGCCTGAATTGCATAAGATTTTTGCACTCCATTAAAGGTATTAGCAATACCTTCAAGATTATCCAGACGCTTGATATAGCTCTCTAAAGTTTCTTTTCTGGCGCCAGGCCTTGAAGCACTAATAGCATCAGCTGCCTGAGTCAAAACTGCATAGAGCGTTTTAGGCTCAGCGCTTTCATGGTGAGCTTCTATAGCATGAACCACCTGATGTGATTCGCCATATTTCTTAGCTAGGTTAGCACCTATTTTATCATGAGGTCCTTCAACTTCATGATCAACCGCCTTACCTATATCATGCAAAAGCCCTATACGTCTAGCTAAGTTAAAATCAGCACCTAATTCCGAAGCCATAATACCCATTAGAAAGGCTGTCTCTTTAGAATGCTGTAAAACATTCTGACCATAACTAGTTCTATATTTAAGTTTACCAAGCAACCTAATAACTTCGGCATGCAATCCATGGACACCAGTATCAAAGGCAGCTTTCTCACCTTCTTCTTTAATGGTAGCTTCCATTTCTTCTTTCACCTTTTTGACAACTTCTTCTATTCTAGCTGGGTGAATTCTTCCATCAGCAATTAGTCGCTGCAAAGAAATACGAGCAACTTCACGCCTAACCATATCAAAGCCAGACAATGTAACTGCACCTGGTGTATCATCAATTACTACATCAACACCTGTAGCCATTTCAAAGGCCCTGATATTTCTACCTTCACGACCGATGATTCTACCCTTCATTTCATCGTTAGGCAAACTAACAACACTGACTGTTGTCTCAGTGGCATGATCTGCTGCACATCTTTGAATTGCTAAACTGATTATATTCTTAGCTTTTTTCTCAGCTGTACCCTTGGCTTCCTCTTCTATATTTTTTATCATTATGCTAGCTTCATGTCTAACATCTGTCTCCATGCGCTTTAATAAAAGATTCTTAGCCTCTTCAGCACTTAATCTGGAAATAGTCTGAAGTTTTTCTTTTTCTTCATCAAGAAGCCTGTCTAATTCAACACCTTTTAAGTGAACATCTTTTTCTTTTTGTTGAACAGTACCCTCTAAAGCAACAATATCCCTTTCTTTTTTATCAAGGATATCAACTTTTCTATCAATATTTTCTTCTTTTTGTCCAAGGCGTTTTTCTAATTGCTGCAACTCCTGACGTCTCTCTTTTGTTTGCTCTTCGAACTCTGTTCTGATGCGATAAAGAAGGTCTCTACCTTCAAGCTCAACTTCTTTTCTTTTTGCTTCTACTTCTTTATCTGCTTGATTTAGTATCTGAGTTACTCTCTGCTCCGCACCTCTTACTTTTCCTTCAGCCATAAATTTCCTGATAAAATAGCCGATTAAAAGAAGCACTATGGGAATTACTATCATTAAAACTTGTTTTAAAATTGGATTTTCGTTTAACATATCTATTCAACGCCTCCTTAGCTTGATCTTCATATCGAGCATTTAGTGAAATCATAAATCATTTTTAGAAGATTATAAGAAGTGATAGATATTAATTAGAGATGAGTTCTTTAACTGCAATATCGTGTGATGAAGTGGGTATATTATCGACTAATTGAAAGTCGAAAGCTAAGCCAATAGTAAGCACATTCTCTGTGATCTTAGAAAGAAACCTGTCATAATATCCTGTGCCGTGCCCTAAGCGATGACCCCTTGAATCAAAAGCTACACCTGGCACTATAATTAAATCTATTTTCCTCAACGCAACGGGCCTGACAAAATCACTCTTTGGTTGAAGTATCCCATAGGGCCCTTTACTTAATTCCTTATCAAAATCTATCAACAATGATGCGATTAATTTATTTTGGCTTACTATTGTAATTGGTACTGCTATTTTTTTCCCACTTTTTAACGAATCTCTAATCATTTGTTCTGTATCAACTTCTATATCTTCTGCAATGTAAAACATAACTGTATCCGCCGTTTTAAACTTTTCGTGCGCATACAGCTTTCTCCTGATTTTTTCGCTCTTCAATCTCCTTTGTTCTTTATCTTGACTCCTTAATTTCTTAAGAAGTTCTTGTCTTATGCTTTTTTTCTTTTCTTTAACATCCACAATATCATTATATACCAAAAATGCGTACTGTCAAGAAAATACCTAAAAGAACACTAAATGACCTCTTCCAAGAAGCTCATAGCCCTATTAGTAGCTCCTTTTAAATTCATGAGGCATTTATGTGAATTCTCCCCAACTTCTTTATTTAAAGATGGTTGCAATAAAAAATCTTTCATTTTATCCGCTAAATCAGCTTCACTCTTAATCATAATGGCTCCATTCGCCTCAAGCAAACTCTTCGCTAAATAACGACAGTTATCTACATGAGAGCCAATAATGATAGGTTTTGAAAAAATAGCTGGTTCTATAAGATTATGGCCTCCTATTTCAGCCAAAGTACCCCCCACAAAACAGATATCAGCCAAACTATAGGCCGCTTTCAACTTACCCATAATATCTAATATTAGAACATCAGCTCCTGGAGCAGCCTCCCCCAGCGGCTTACTGTAGCTGGTAAAAGTCAGATTATTCTCTGCTACTAGCTGCCTAATATAATCAGCTCGTTTTGTATGCCGAGGCACAAGAATAAGTTTAAGGTTTTTAAATTCATTTTTAAGCTTACTATAGACCTTTATTAAAATACTTTCTTCGGGATAATGGGTACTGCCTGCACAAATAATGAGGTCATTATCATTAATCGTAAATATCTTCTTTATTAATGTCTGGTCTTCTTTAACATCGGCTATTGTCTCAATGATATCAAATTTGGTATTACCGATAATCTTAACTGATTCCCTATTAGCGCCCAGCTCTATTATTCTCTTAGCGTCAGCTTCTGATTGCATCATGAAAAATCTTACTTTTTCAATTAGCCTTCTAATAAACCATTTACCAAAAAGATAACCTCGATAGGACTTCTCGGATATTCGTCCGTTTATAAAAATAACAGGGATATTGTTTTTATTCAGACAAGATAATAAATTTGGCCAAAGTTCGGTTTCAACTATAATAAATACTTTAGGTTTTATAAGACGAATAGCTTTTTTAATAATAAAACTCAAATCAAGGGGAAGATAAATTACCCTTGCCCTGCCTTGAGCAATGCTTTTTGCACGCTCATTGCCCGTCGGTGTAACAGTTGAAATAATAATCTCGTTATCAGGATATTTTTCTATAAGGGCTTTAACGAGTGGTTGCGTACTGTTGGCCTCACCAACACTCACTGCGTGAATCCAAATAGCCTCTTTACCACTTAAGCTTTTAATAAAAGTTGAAGGCAAAAACCCCAGACGCATCATAAATCCTTTATGGAATTTTCGCTTTAGAATAAAAAAAGGCATATATAAAATTAAAAAAATAATGAATAAAAAATCATAGAGAATAAACATAGCTTTTCAGGCTCTTGGATGGGCCTTACTATAGACCTCCTTTAATCTCTTGGCTGTGATATGTGTATATATCTGGGTAGTGGATAAATTTGCATGGCCCAAAAGTTCCTGAACCGAACGTAAATCAGCTCCTCTATCCAAAAGGTGTGTTGCAAATGAATGGCGTAATGTATGAGGCGAAATGCCTGTCTTATTACAAAAAACCTTTATATACTTCTCAACAATACGCCTGACCGTTCTTTGATTTATTCTACATCCCCTTTTATTTAAAAAAGCTACGCGGCAACTTTCCTTAACAGACACAACTCTTCTATCTAAATATTGCTTTATAACCTTTAAGGCACTATCACCAACAGGAACTAGTCTTTCCTTCTTACCTTTGCCTCTAACTTTTATAACCCCACCGATAAAATCAATATTCTCTATATTCAGAGCAACAAGTTCGCCCACACGCATTCCAGTTGAATAAAGCGTCTCTAAGATCGCTGCGTCTCTTAAACCGACTTCAGTTTTTTTATCTGGTGCTTCTAAAAGTTTTATGATTTCATTTTCTGTTAAAAAATTAGGAAGTTTTTTTTCCTGTTTAGGAGTAGCTAAACTAACAGCTGGATTAGTTTCAATAAAATTTTCCCTAACACAAAATCTAAAAAAAGACCTTAGAGTAGCCAGTTTTCTAGCAATTGTAGATTTAGCGTAATCTTTCTTTTTTAGGTAGGCTAACCATGTTCTCAGCTTTAGATGAGTTATTACCTTTAAATCATCTGAATCAATAAAGGCTGCAAACTCCTCTAAATCTTTATGATAATTCAAAAGAGTATAATTAGAAGCATCCTTTTCAACCTCTAAATAATTAATGAATTTGATTATATATCGTTTCATAAGAAACTTTATTCAGCAGGTAGTTTATTGCTGATATGTGTGCACTTAGGATATTTACTACACCCGTAAAACATCCTGCCTCTTTTTGAGCGACGTTGAACAAGCCGCCCATCACAACCTTCTTCAGGACAAGCTACTCCAGAATCCAAAGATTTTGCGTTTTTGCACTTGGGAAATCCAGAACAACTTAGAAATTTGCCGTGACGAGACCACTTAATAACCATGGGTAAGCCACACTTCTCACAGACTTCATCAGTTTTGATAACTTCTTTTTTAACGTCGCGCATCTTAACCTTAGCTACATCTAAATCTTTAGCAAAAGGCGTATAGAATTCTTTCAATAATTCTTGCCAACCTAAGTCTCCCTGCTCAACCTTATCTAACTCTTCCTCCATCTTGGCAGTAAATTTTTTATCTAAAACATCAGGAAAATTTTCAATCAATAAATCACTGACAACCATACCTAATTCAGTTGGTGCGAGTGCACGTTGTTGACGTTCAACATAATGACGAAAAAGTAATGTTCTGATAGTCGGAGCATAAGTAGACGGCCTGCCAATGCCTTCTTCTTCTAGGGCCTTAATCAAGCTAGCGTCAGTATATCTTGGAGGTGGTTGGGTAAAGTGTTGGGAAGGTAACAATTCTATTAGATTAAGCACCTCACCCTTTTCTATATCAGGTAAGATTTTGCTTTCTTCATTCTCTTCGCTGTCTTTAAATACTTTCAAATGGCCTTCAAAAATAATTTTTAATCCTGTAGCTTTAAAGCTGCATTCATCTGCTTTAATAACAACTGAAGTCAGAAACACCTGAGCTTCTTTCATACAGGCAGATATAAATCTCTCCCAAATAAGCTTATAAAGCAGAAATTGTTCTTTAGATAAGTGTTGTTCAATACTTTCAGGAGTTCTCCATACTGAAGTTGGTCTAATGCTTTCATGGGCTTCTTGGGCACTTTTCTTTGATTTGTAAGCCCTGAATTTTTCTGGTAAAAATTTATCACCAAAAGTTTTAGCTATATAATCACGTGCCTGCTCTTGAGCCACATTAGCAATGGCCACAGAATCAGTTCTCATATAAGTAATTAAGCCTGTGCTACCCTCTTCATCCAAACTAATACCTTCATAGAGCTTCTGAGCAATAGCCATAGTCTTTGATGCTGTATAGCGTAATGTATTAAAGCCTGCTTGCTGAAGACTGCTAGTTATAAAGGGTGGCTTGGGATTTCTTTTTTGAGTTTTCTGGGTAATGCTTTCAACAATAAAATCAGCTGCCTTAAGTTTTTGGGTTAACTCGGCGGCTGTCTTCTCATCCTTTACTTCAGCTTTCTTATTATTAATTTTTTCTAATTTTGCGCTAAAATGTTTATCCTGATTTTCTTTTTTAGATAGATCAGCTGTTAACTGCCAATATTCGTCTTTTACGAAAGCCTTTATTTCTCTTTCGCGAACCACCAGAATATTTAAAGTTGCCGATTGGACTCTACCAGCACTGAGACCTCGACCAACTTTTTTCCAGAGAAGCGGACTTAACTGATACCCAACTATTCTATCTAAAATACGTCTGGCCTGCTGGGCATTAACTCTATCCATATTTATATCACTTGAATTATTAAACCCGGCCAAGACAGTATCTTTGGTCAATTCATTAAATACTACTCTTTTTATTTTAGGCCCCTTTTTTACTATATGAGCTATATGCCAGGCTATGGCTTCACCTTCTCTATCAGGGTCACACGCTAAAAAAAGAGTGTCTTTATCTTTAGCGCTTTTCCTGATTTGAGCTACAATCTTTTTTTTAGCTGTAATCACCTTATACTCAGGTTCAAAGTTTTTTTCTATATCTACCCCAATCTGACTTTTGGGAAGATCTCTAATATGACCTCCGCAGGCTTCAACCTCATAATCATTATTTAGAAACTTACTGATTGTCTTGACTTTTGTAGGTGACTCAACAATAACTAAATATTTCGGCAATTTACTCTCCTGTATTACTTTTCTTAAATTTACCGCTGGAAGTCTTCTCTATAATACCTTTTACCTCAAGCGCTGTTAAATTATTTTCAAGCCCTTCTTCTTTGCCGCTAAAACAAATAACCAATTCTTGGTAGGTTCTGGCCTGAAGACTTATCAACTCACAAAGGTTTTCTTGCGTCTCTTTTGATTGTAGCTTCGTAGAAACCTTCTGACTATCTTGAGTAATTGTGCCACTTTTTACAGCATATTGCAAATATTTTTTAATTTCGGGGTTTAACTCATCTATAATATCTTTAGCACCCTGAACAAGGACGGCTCCCTGTTTAATGAGTTCATTTGTACCTGAGGATGTGAAAAAACCTACTCTATGAGGTATAGCAAAAACATCTCGACCTTGCTCTAAGGCCATATTAGCTGTTATCAGAGAACCACTTTTTTGCCTAGCTTCAATAACAACTACCCCCAAAGATAAACCACTGATAATTCTATTTCTGCGAGGAAAATTGTATCTATAGGGTGGACAGTTTAGGGGAAATTCTGAAATGACTGCCCCGGATGCAACTATTTCATTATAAAGTGTCGCATTCTCTGCAGGATATATCTTTAAAAGACCGCTACCTAGAACAGCAAGCGTCCTTCCTTTAGCTAAAAGAGTTCCCTGGTGAGCCTGAGTATCAATGCCTCTAGCTAAACCAGAGACGATTACAATGCCCTTCTTAGCCAAATCAAGACTTATTGCCTTTGCCGTTTTAAGACCGTATTCTGATGACTTGCGCGAACCAACAACAGCTAGAGCTAATTTGTCTGCTTCTAGATATTGTCCTCTAATATATAAAACAATAGGTGGATCACTAATCTGCTTTAATATTGAAGGATATTCATCATCCTGAATGATAAGGATAGTAATTTTATGTTTATCAATTAACTCTAGCTCTTGGGAAAAACTTTTTGAGGATGGAAATAATCTTAGGCTTTGAGCTATTTCCAACTTTATGCCTGCAATTCGCACCAACTCTATTGCGGAGGCCTTGAAAATATCGCAAGGATTTTTGTAATATTTCAATAGCTTGTGGACCTTCAAAGTACTGAGGCCCTCAACCATATTCAAGGCAATTAAGTAATCTCTAGAATCCATTGTCTATTTTAAAAAAATGCTTTTGACCTCTTGGGCCACTTGTTGTACAGAAAGATTGTCTGTCTCAATTATATAGTTAGCCTTTTGATAATAAGGTCTTCTTATTCTTAATAATTCTTCTATTTTAACTTGAGGATTTTCCACATTTAAAAGGGGGCGATCTTTATTATTTTTAACTCTTTTATAAATTACATCAGGACTTGCTTGCAGGCAAATTAAAACACCTGAATCTTTCATAAGATTAACATTTGCTTCATCAATAACAACTCCTCCACCACAAGATACTACCTGATTATCAGCAAGACTAATTTCCTTCAAGGCCTCTTTTTCTACTTTTCTGAAATAATCCTCTCCGCTATCTTTAAAAATATCATTTATACTACGAGCTTCCTTTTTTTCAATCAGCTCATCCATCTCTATATATTTTAAATCAGTACTTTCAGCAATCCCTTTTGCTACAGCTGTTTTACCACTACCCATAAAACCGACTAAATATAAATTCATTTAAAAACCTTCAATTTGCTGTAAATAAGCTTTGTAATTTCTCTCAATTTCACCCATAGAGTCACCACCAAATTTCTCAATAAACAGCTTAGCTAATTCAAAAGCCACAACTGCTTCAGCCACAACAGCTGCTGCAGGTACTGCTGTTATATCAGAACGTTCCACTTGAGCTTTAAACTTCTCTTTACTTTTAATATCTACTGACTCTAGTGCTTTGCGTAAAGTAGGTATGGGCTTCATAGCACAACGCATAATTATTGGTTCTCCGTTAGACATTCCGCCCTCCACACCTCCAGCATTATTTGTCTTGCGGAAAAAACCCTTTTTCTTATCGTAGGAAATCTCATCATGGACTTGTGATCCTGCTTTTTTTGCTACCTCAAAACCAAGGCCTACCTCAACTCCCTTTATGGCTTGAATTGACATAAGAGCACTAGTTAATATTGCATCTAATTTTCTATCGTAATGCACAAAAGAACCTATTCCAGGACAAACCCCGCCAATAATGACTTCAAAAATACCCCCCAAAGTATCTCCTTCTTTCTCAATTTTACTTATCTCTTCCTTCATTAGCTTCTCAGCAGCTTTATCCGCACAACGCAAATCAGAATTTTCTGCTTTCTCAATTATATCGTTTAGTTTCAAACCTTTTGTATGAGCATCAACACCACCTAAGGCAATTACATGTGAAGCGATTATTACCTGAAAATGACTTAAGAATATTTTAGCTACAGCTCCGACGGCTGTCCTTCCTGCAGTCTCTCTAGCTGATGCCCTCTCAAGTATATTGCGAATATCCTCCTGATTATACTTAAGCGCTCCAGGTAAATCAGCATGACCGGGCCTAGGTTTGGATATTGCAGCAAGCTTATCTATAGATGAATCATTATTATTAATTTTCAGAGTCAAAGGACTACCTAAAGTAAGGCCGTTACGGATACCTGATAAGAATTCCACCTTATCATTTTCTATACCCTTAGAGCGAGGCCCTCTACCATAACCAGCCAGTCTTCTTTTTAATTCATTGTTAATAAAGGCTTCTTCTAATTTAAGACTTGAAGGTAGGCCTTCAATAATTGCTGACAGGCATTTTCCATGAGACTCTCCTGCGCTTAAATATCTTAACATAATAACCTCCCAATAACTCTTTTTTAACTTTTCTAAATTGCTATATTCCACATAAGAAATTACTAGCAGTTGCAATGATCTGATCTTGCCAGATAAAAACTACTAAGGCTGCCAAAGAAAGAAATGGTCCATAGGAAATAATGTGATCTTTTTTAGTTACAAGAATAACAATTCCGACTATTGAACCAATAAAAGGCGCAATAATAAAAGTTATTAATGCTCCCTGAGCACCAAGTAAGGCACCGATTAAAGCCATCAGAGTCACATCACCTAAACCCATACAACTAGCCTCATCCTCATTGTCAAATTTCTTAAGTAAATAAAAAACCTTGCCTCGCTTCTTATATATAGTGGCAATTACATCAAAAAGAATGAAGTTAAAAATTATAATAATTAGATAAACCATTCCTGCGGCAAAAATAGCACCACCAACAGAAACCACTATCGGTTTTTGCATAATATTTCCGCAAGTCCCAAAACTTTGGATGGTTTTAATAATAAAAATTAAGATTAGAGCTCCCACAGAAACGCTATCGGGAATAATCTGATATTTGTAATCAATAAATGATGCAACTATTAGGCTTGAGAAAAAAATCATACCTAAAACAAAATTCAAGCTATAGCCAAAGCGCGAAAAAAGATAAACAGTTAAAGCCCCACTGATTAATTCCACCAATAGATTCTTCGAGGAAATAGGATTTTTACAATACCTACACTTGCCCCTAAGGACAATAAAACTAATAATAGGAATATTATCAAACCACGCTAGAGGCTTATTGCAACTCGTGCAATGTGAAGGCGGACTTATTATAGATTCATCCTTGGGTAACCTGTAAATACAAACCCCCAAAAAACTCCCCACAATTAAACCAAACATTAAAACTACTATGTACGCTAGTATCATCTTTTCCTATACATTGTTCTTTTTTTGATTATCATTTAAGATTTGCTTTTTAAAAAACTCCTCAGAGCCTTTTTGTAAAGCTTTACTTCGGGTCTTTTGTTAGTCCAAATCTTAAAAGCTCTAAGGCCCTGATATAAAAGCAAGCCCTCCCCATTTAAAACCTTAAGACCTCTTTTTTTGGCTGCCTTCAACAAAACTGGTTCCTTAGGATTATATATTAAATCATAAACCAAAGCGCGTTTATTTAAAAATTTGACATCAATTACGAGGGGATCTTTTTTCTTGAGACCAACTCCGGTAGCATTAATAAACAGATTAACTTCAGATAGGAAATTTTCAGTTTTTTTCTTATCTTTAAAACTAATAGCTATCACATTTATCCTAGGATAATATTTTTTTATGGATCGGACTAAACTAGAAGACAAACCATCCTTAATATCCTGTATATAGACTACTTTGGGCTTTTTTTCAGCTAGAGAAAAAGCTATAGCCCTAGCTGCTCCACCTGCACCCATAATAAATATAGATTTATTTTTAACAGAAAAAACAGCATCAAATTTGAGGGAATCAATAAAACCATCAGCGTCGGTATTATAACCAATTAATTTACCATTTTTATTAATTATGGTATTAACTGCTCCAATATTTTTAGCTTGGATATCTATCTTATCTAGATATTTCATACAGGTTTGTTTATGGGGAATGGTAACATTGACTCCGGCAACATTTAGAGCCGTTAAAGATGTCAGGGCCTCTTTGAGGTATTTCGACTCAACATCTAAAGCGATATAACAAGCATTAATACCTAGGGCCTTAAAAGCCGCATTATGCATAGCACATGAAGCAGTATGTTCTACTGGATGACCCAGTAAGGCATAAATTTTACTATGTCCGTCAATTTTTAGTTTCATATATTTATTCTAAGGTTTTATTTCTTTTTACTAGAAAAAAGAACCTTGTTGATAGCATTAATATATGCTTTAGCACTTGCTTCAAAGATATCAGTGCTTGAACTCTTAGCAACTATTACTTCATTTTTAAATTTTACCTTGATAACTACTTCTCCCAAGGCATCTTTGCCACGAGTAACAGATTGCAAGGCATAATCTATCAACTTACCCTTTGATTTAACTATTTTATCTATTGCCTTATAGCAAGCATCCACTGGTCCATCACCTGTTGCTTCAAGCTGGTAAATTTTCCCTTTGGACGTAATCTTAACATTGGCTATGGGTGCTTTATCTGTTTCGGAGACCACCTTAACGCTCAGTAATTTCCATACTTGAGGCGTCTGAGCTATCTGACCTTCAACAATGGTCTGCAAGTCTTCATCATAAACTTCTTTTTTCTTATTGGCTAATTGCATAAACTTTTCAAAAGCATTCTTCAATTCAGTCTTATCTAAATCAAAATTCAATTGTTGCAAGCGTACCTTAAAAGCATGCCTGCCAGAATGACGACCTAAGACTAATTTACTTTCTTTAAAACCCACATCTGAGGGCTTCATGATTTCATAGGTGCTTCTTTCTTTTATGACACCATCTTGATGAATACCCGACTCATGCCTAAAAGCGTTATCACCTATAATAGCTTTATTAGGCGGCATCTTAATACCCATTAAATGACTTATTAAACGCGAAGCCTTGTAAAGCTCTTTAGTTTTAACCGAGGTTTTAACTTTATAAAAATCTGCCCGCGTTTTAAGGGCCATAACTACCTCTTCAAGAGGCGCACTACCAGCTCTTTCACCAATACCGTTAATGGTGCACTCTATCTGCCTGGCACCATTTACCACAGCCGACAATGAATTAGCTGTAGCCATTCCCAAATCATCATGGCAATGTGTGCTAATAATGGCCTTGTTAATATTCGAAACAGAATCCTTCAAATGCTTAATCACGCTACCAAAGCCTTCAGGCGTAGCGTAACCTACAGTATCAGGAATGTTTACAGTTGTAGCTCCAGCAGCTATTACCGCCTCTACAATTTGAGCTAAAAATACTAAATCTGTTCTACTGGCATCCTCAGGTGAGAATTCTACATCAGCTACTTTACGTTTAGCATATTTAATGGCTTCAATAGCCTGCTTTAATATTTCGCCTTGAGCCTTCCTTAGCTTATACTGCATGTGTATCTTGGAAGTTGCCAAAAAAACATGAATACGTTTTCTTTTAGCTGGCTTGATGGACTTATAAGCTGCATCAATATCTTCCTTTTTGGCTCTGGCCAAAGCGCAAATTACAGGCTTCTTGATTTCTGAAGCAATAGTTTTTACTGCTTGAAAATCAAGGTCTGAGGAAATGGGAAAGCCAGCTTCAATCACATCCACATTTAAGCGCTCTAATTGATGAGCCACTTGTATCTTCTGCC
>Ga0208904_1001778_pt1 | contig 14258 bp, 14 predicted proteins | sample AntAceMetag02UKB_FD_184774 | JGI IMG/M metagenome (GOLD analysis project Ga0208904, IMG submission 184774) | Saline lake microbial communities from Ace Lake, Antarctica - Antarctic Ace Lake Metagenome 02UKB (SPAdes) (version 2) | ecosystem: Environmental > Aquatic > Non-marine Saline and...
CATTTATCATTTCTAAATCATGATATCCATCTCTTCTTGCACCAATCACATTAATAAATAAGTTTACTTTTGCATAAGCTTTTTCTTGTATCATAAACTCACACTCCTTGTTAATACTGTTTTCGCTTCATTTCTTTTGCTTTATAGATGTATTTTACCATATTTGTTAAATTTAATTAAATTATAGTAGGTCTATTATTAAAATATCAAATGCTGAGATTCTTTCGCTGGTAGATAAAACAATTTCTTTATTGTTAAAGTCGAGTTTTTTTATTGTCCCGAATGTTATTTTCGTATAACCGCCTTCATAATACGTAATCGCAATTTCTGATTGTTCTAATATCGCTTCTTGAATTTTAAGATTCATGTTATTGAAATCATCTTCACTTAAAACGGGCTTGTTTGTTTTATTCAATCGACGTTTCATTTCTTTTAACATTGAATTGAAGCCATTTAAAGCATCAAATGCTGACCATTTAATAATACCTCGATCACGATAAGCATTAAGCATGATGGCCACCTATCATATCGTTTCTAGCTTTTATTGTTGATGAATCTAACTCACTAGACGCTCTATTAACAATATTCTTTCCATATTTTTCTTTTATTTCATCCATTGCAGTAAATACTGCTTGTTCTCGAAGAACTTCGTTTATATCCTCAAATAAATTAATTTGATATCCTTTTTTATCAACAAAATTAGTTACCGCTATTCGAACAACTCTAATTGGCGCATTATCATAAAATTTATCCATTAACATTAAGCACGCTCTATAGATGTGCGACTCATTTTGAGATGGTTGTGACAATTTGATTTGTCTGGCAAATCCCCCACCAATTTCTTTGCTGTAAGCTAATCCAAAATGGACCGTTTTGGCCAGTTTTTTTCCCAATCTCAATCTCCGACACACATCATCAACCATTTCTCTAATAATTTGATATATTTCCGGTTTATAATAATCTTGAAATAAAGTTTGACCAATTCCATAACTTTTGCTTGTTGGTTTTATTTGCATTTTTTCTTGTATTAAACTCATATCAATACCATGAGTATGGTAATACAACTCTTCGCCGATAACTCCAAATTTTTTCTTTAATTTCTTAATGTCATATTTTGCTAAATCTCCAATTTTATATATACCTAAACTATTTAAATTTCGTTCCATGTTCCTACCAATACCCCACATTTTTGATATTGGTGTTACTGGCCAAAGCTTTGTTGGTATATCTTCATAACTCCATTTTGCAATAAAATCTGGAGAGTGTTTTGATTCTATATCTAATGCCAGTTTCGCAATAAGCATATTGGGTCCAATACCACAGGTAGCGTATATTTTAGTTTCTTCATAGATGGTATCCAATACTTTCCTAGCAAACTCATAATCCGTCATTTTATAATAATTCAGATACTCTGTGAAATCAATAAATACTTCATCTACAGAATACACATAAACATCATTTTCTGATACAAATCTTAAGTAAATTTCAATGATTTTTGTGGAATATTCTAGATACCTTTCCATTTTGGGTTTCCGGTATATAATATCAATATTTTTCGGCAACTCATACACTCTACATCTATTTGGAACACCAAATTGTTTTAGATAAGGTGAGACCGCTAAAACAATCGACCCTCCCCCTCGTTCTTTATCTGCCACTACCAAAGGAGTTTTGAATGGATCTAAGCCAGAAATAGCGCATTCTACCGATGCATAAAAGCTCTTTAAATCAATACATAAAATGTTTTTATGCAATTTATATTCTTCCATTTCAACACCTCCTTTTAAAATATTATACTATGGTTTTTAAAAATATCTATGTGTTTTTTGAATATTTATTTATAAAAAAATGTAGATCATTTTGTTTAGAAAATATCCATTATAAATTGATACTTTTATACATTTGTTTATTATTAAAATATAATGTAAAAAGCCACCTAAATTTGGTGGCTTTGATGTTTATAACATTTATTTATTACTTATCGTATTTTGCAAATGGATCATCATTATCAATGATTTCTTCTTTTTTTTGTTTTTCTAATACAACGTTTTTTGGTTCCACAACAAGAGCCATAATAATATAAGCAATTAATCCTGTTCCAAAACACAGCAAAAGAATTAACCAGATTACTCTAATTAGAGTTACATCTAAATCTAGATAGTCTGATAATTCTGAGCATACTCCAGAAATTTTTCCATTTTCCGTATCCCTATATAATTTTCTTTGTGTAGTCATTTGTACCCTCCTTGCCTAAAATATTATATCATAAATCCTTATTTTTGGATTTTTTTCTTAAATATATTTTTAATAAATAATAATAACTTTGACCATGAATCTTTTCTTAAATATATCAACGCAAACCCAAGTCCAACACCTAAAACTGGTACTGAGAATGTTAAAATATATACCGTGGTATTTAATTTGGCCTTTACAAAGACATCAAGCACCTCAGTAGCTCCATTGCTTAATAATATACGAACCTTTGTTTGGCCATATTGCAATCCTTGAATGATTCCTTGGCCATCGATAGATAGCACATCGCTGTTTTCAACTGAATAACCGAAAATTGTGTTTTCGCCTAATGTAATATACGGTTTTATATCTAATTTATCGTTTTCAACAATATATATAATTTCTTGCTTTTGTTGTAGATTTTGCATTGCGCGTATTAATTGTTGATTGACTGAGTCTACTTCCTCTTGAGTCGCATTAAGATTTGACAACGTATATAGTGCACTCGCTTTTGCTTGTGATAACACTGCATAAGAACTTATCGAATAATCTTCTTCTCGATAAATTGAAGTATTATTATACGTAATTTGTAACATTGAATAATCTGGAAGTTCAACTAACAAATCTGGAACATTTAATAAATCAACAGTTATTTGGTTATATAGAACAGTATCTAACTCTTTACTCCGCATCAAATCATATAATCTACTTAATTCAAGATTGTATTCGTCTTTAGAATTTATAGTATATTCTGTAAAATCTCTATTTAATAATTGTTGATAAACAGCTATCAACTCACTATTACTTTCTAAACTAACTAATAAATTAAGCGCGGTGTCTATTTGAATTTCTAGATTATCCACAGCTGTCTGAGTAACATTATCATTATTAATTACCGAATTCACATACAAATAGGATCCAAAAGACATAACAGCTATTTTAAAAAGCTCATATGAAGATGTGGTATATAGACTTCTTTCTTCGTAATATGCTATTATAAGCAATTCATTCATAATTTCTAACTCAGATCTATCTGCTTGTAGAATTAATAAATTTGCTGCACTATTTAAGTCCGTTAAGGCTTGATTTGCAGTGTTTTGGTCTGTATCATCTGAATTTATAAGATCATTGATCCGGGTCAATTCATTTTGATAAAGTGAGATTGAATTAGGAGTATATACACTTAAATCTTGAGTGAGAGCAGCATTGTATGCGCTAAGCAAACTTGTAGTATCAGCTATATCAACTAAGATATCATATAAATCAGTTAAATCAATCAAAGCTTGGTTAACAACAACTTCCGTAGATTCTACATCATCAATTATGTTTTTGATTTCTACTAAACCCGCTGTAAAAGCAGTATAAGAAGAGGATGTATACAATGTGTTATCAATATTGATAGCTATATTGTAATCATCGATAAGATTTTGTTTATTGGGTATAGGGACTAAAAAGCTCAATGTTTCATCTAAACGAATCTCAACTTGTGTAACATCTCCAACTAAAGCATCGATGTTATCAAGCACTCCTTGTAGCGTCAAACCTAAATCATTTAATAAAACGGTATCAAGATTGTCATAAAAAGCTTTAAAAGCATTAAATGTACTCGGAATATAATTTGATCCATCTGCGCCGTAAATCAACTCTATTTGCGCTTTCTTATCTATGATAGCTGTCTTATCTCCCCTTAACACCAAAATGCTATCTGCGGCATCTATATCACCATTTAAAGCTAATATTGCTGTTTCGCCAGCTGTGGGGTTATCTAAAATATCTTTTATTCTTTCTAACTCGGCGTGATAAAGGATTTGAGAATCAGAAGTATAGGTTGTTAAATTGATTGCATTAGCAACAGAGTAATTAGCAAGTGTTGAAAGATAGGTATCATCGAGAATTAATCCCGCTATCGCATCGTTAATATTGCCTGTCAAATTATCCACATCAATTTGTATAGCTAAAGGATCATCTATAACTATCTGTATCCCTGCTACACCACCAAGCCCATTAATTAAATTCAAAAAAGCTAGGTATGAAGCATCTTCATAATACGGATCTATAACAGGAGAGTTATCTTGAGTTAAAATGATATTCTCTACATTGCTATGAGCTGCAATTAAACTTATTTTGATTGCATCAGCATTTACAACATAGTAAAAAGCGCTACTAACAGTAGCAAAAATTAAAGATATTAGTAATAAATATTTCTTTAATTGATTCATCTCGCTTTTTCCTATTCTTTAAAAACATTATTATAAATATAATCTATATTCCTCTTATAAAAATCAAGGTTAAACATATCACTCAATTCTTCCTCAGAATACATTGTATTCATATTTAAATCATTCATAATCAAATGTTTAAAGTCTTTATCTGAATCATATGCGTAAATAGCCAATGGTTGAATAATGTCATACGCTTGCTCTCTAGATAAACCTTTATCTATCAAAGAAGTAAGAATTCTTTGAGAAAATATTATACCTTTTGTTAAGTAAATGTTTTTTATCATGTTTTCTGGATAAACTTGTAAATTTTTAATTACATCAATGTATCGATGGAACATATAATCTATCAAAGTTGTTGCATCAGGAATTATTATCCTTTCAACTGATGAATGAGAAATATCTCTTTCATGCCATAACGCTATATTTTCAAATGCGGGAACCAAATATCCTCTTAAAACTCTCATCAATCCACATATATTTTCACTTACAATCGGATTTCTCTTGTGAGGCATCGCAGATGAGCCTTTTTGACTTTTCGAAAATGGTTCTTTCACTTCGTTGACTTCTGTTCTTTGTAAATGTCTTATTTCTAACGCTAATTTTTCTAATGTTGACCCTAAAAGCACCAGGGAACTTACATAGTTAGCATGTCGGTCTCGTTGTAATGTTTGCGTAGATATATTGACTCTATTTAATCCTAAATGTTCTATAATATACTGTTCAATTTCAGGGTTAATAAATGCATAGTTCCCAACTGCTCCACTTATTTTACCAACTTCTATTTCGGTAGCTGCATTTAAGAACCTTTGATAATTTCTATTTAATTCATCGTAATACAATGCGAATTTTAATCCAAATATTGTAATATCTGCATGAATACCATGTGTTCTTCCAATACAGAACGTATCTTTGTATTCAAACGCTTTTTCTTTTAACACCTCTAAAAATGCTATAACACCCTGCTTGATGATTGCATTTGCTTTTTGTATCAACATTCCATATGCGGTATCTACAACATCAGTAGAAGTTAAACCGTAATGTATAAATCTTCGTTCTTGTCCTAACGACAGAGACACAGCTCTTGTGAACGATATTACATCATGTTTCAATTCTTTCTCAAATTGAATTACATCATTTATATCATAGCTAGCGTTTTCTTGGATTGATTTTAATTCTGAATCATTCACGACTCCTAATTTGTGTAATGCTTCTGCATTTAATATTTCTATTTTTAAAAAAGCATCAAATTTAGATTTGTCACCCCAAAGATCTTTCATCTCTTTACGGGAGTATCGATCAATCATACTATATTTCCTTCAATTCCCATAAAACATTTTAGTGTATTTTCAAGCAAACATGCAATTGTCATTGGCCCTACGCCTCCAGGAACTGGAGTAATATAACCAGCGATAGTACTTGCATCTTCAAATAGAACATCTCCAGTTAATTTACCATCAACACGATTAATTCCCACATCAACTACAACCGCTCCTGGTTTAATGTAAGAAGAATCTACCATTTCAGCTCTTCCGATCGCAACAATCAATATATCTGCTTGTTTTGAAATGTCTTTTATATTTTTTGTCTTTGAGTGACAAATTGTTACAGTAGAATTACGTTTTAACATCAATGCAGCCATTGGTTTTCCAACAATTTGACTTCTTCCTATAATTACACAGTGTTTTCCGACTGTATCAATATTATATTCCTCAAAAATCTTAGTAATACCTAATGGAGTACATGGAACTAAAGAATCTTGTCCCTTGTTTAATTTTGCAATGTTTTCGTTATGAAATCCATCAACATCTTTCGATGCATCTATTAAATTTAGAATCTTATCTTCGTTAAGATGCTTTGGAATCGGTAATTGTAATAAAATCCCATGAACTGTATCATCGTTGTTTAATCCTTTGATTAAGTGTATTAATTCCTCTTCAGTAATATCTTCACTGGCGCGAACTATTGTTGACTTAAGACCGGCTTTTTTACACGCTCTTTCTTTCGACCGAACATAAGATTGGCTAGCAGGATCTTCTCCAACTAAAATAACAACCAGGTGAGGTTGCTTTTTATATTTCTCCACTAAATTTGTTGTCTCACATTTAATGATTTCTCTTATTTTAAGAGATAACTGTTTTCCATCTAATATAATTGCCATATTATTATTCCTTTTCATATAGATATTGATCTAAAATTTCACCATAATAAACGGTGTGATTTGCAGTTTTATTATAGTAGCGATCTTTAACAATTTGAGGTACTACAGATTGATCTAAAGTTTGTTTATACATAACCTTACACTCATAATGCAACTCGGCTTCTCCGATAATTGGGGTTTCAACTTCTCTCCCCTTCACTGGTGTTAAATTACAATATTCAAATTTATTGAAATCTCTTAATGATTTCGTTCCACAAATTCCAATTGCTTTTTTCATATCATTTTTTAAAGGAATACTTACAGTAAATTCCATACTAGATTCAATTAAATCATATGTTGCTCTAGAGTCTCTTACTAACACTAAAAACATCGGTCTACCCCAAACAACCATAACGCCTCCCCAACCAATAATCATAGTATTAATTACATCCTCTTTTTTGGTTGTTAAGAAATTCCCAGGCACCATCTTTTCTAACACTTTATTACTATAATCAAAAACACCAATTTCTTTATACATTTATCCATTCACCTCTTGAATAATTATAACACAAATATATAAATCAATAAAGTTATCAAAAGCTATATTATATGATATGGTGTTAATTGTCTATTGTATTATCAAATTTGCAAAATTTATGATACAATGTATTCAACAATTTTAGAGGTGAAATATGAACGTTGGTATAGTAGGATTAGGTCTAATAGGCGGAACCATAGCAAAATCATTAAAAAACTCCCATAACATATCTGCTTTTGACATATCTAAGGAAACATTAACTTATGCATTAGAACACAACATAATTGATAAATCTTATCACAATATCGCTGATTTCTTTAGAGACAACGATGTTGTATATTTGTGTTTGTATCCTACAAGCATAGTAAATTTCATTTTTCAAAATAAGTCATCAATCCCTAATAATAGCGTTATTATTGAAATTTCAGGTATAAAAAATCATATTATAAAAGAAATCAGGAAGTTAAATCTACAAAATGTAGACATTATATATACCCACCCAATTGCGGGTAGCGAAAAAGTCGGAGTTGTTCATTCAAATGCAAATATTTTTAAGAATGCTAACTACGTAATCACCCCGGTTGAAGAAAACAAAAAATCAAATTTAAACCTCGCAAAAAAATTAGCAAAAGAGATGGGATTTTTAAATGTTTCTATGATTTCTCCAGATGAGCATGATCGTATAATTGCTTACACTTCTCAACTAACTCATGTTTTGAGTATATCGCTAGTTAACTCACTTTCAACAGATTTAGAAACCAGAAAATTCATAGGTGATTCATACCGGGACCTAACCCGTATTTCAATGATAAATGAGCGACTCTGGCCACAACTATTTGTTGGAAATAAGGACTCCTTACTACAAATGATAGATTCCTTTGAAATAGAGCTTAATAAGTTTAAGAAAGCTATCGCCTCAGGTAACAGTGAAAAACTATCAAATCTAATGATAAAATCAACTAAAATTAGATCGAAAATAGAGCAAGGTGAAAACGATGAAAATTGATGTCTTTCCTTCAGTAGTTTCCGGTACCATTACCCCACCCGCATCAAAATCAATGTTACATAGATCTATAATTTCTGCAGCATTGTCAAAAGGAACCTCTCGAATCAATAATGTAGTTTACAGTGAAGATGTACTAGCTACCATCAATGCTTTTAAGTCTATAGGGGTAGATATTAGAACCGAACCAAACTACCTAGTAATTCAGTCAAAAGGGCTAGGTGATTTCAAACATAATTTAGAGGTTGATTGCAATGAATCCGGGTCTACTTTGCGGTTTTTGATACCAGTATTATCAAATTCTAATAAGGTCCATTTTAAGGGAAAATCCGGTTTATTAAAACGTCCAATGACCATTTATGAAGATATTTTTAAAAGTCAAAATCTAAAGTATGAAAAAACAGATTTATCTATTATCACACAGGGTAAAATTAAGTCAGGAAATTTCCGAATTAGAGGGGATATAAGTTCACAATTCATCTCAGGTTTAATGTTCATATTGCCTACATTAGATGGAGACTCTACTATTGAAATTACTGGGAATTTGGAATCAGCAAATTACGTCGCTCTTACTATTTCTGTTTTAAAATTGTTCTCGATTATTATTACAACTTCAGAAAACGTATTTTCAATAAAAGGAAATCAAACTTATAAATCTACTGAAATTAACACCGAAATTGACTTCTCTCAGTTAGCATTCTATGCTGTGCTTGGAACCATCAATAATTCAATCAAGATAGCGAATATTAGTTTTGACTCTTTACAGCCTGATAAGTATATTTTTGACATAATTCAGGACATGGGAGGCTACATATCTAAAGAACTAAATACAGCGGTTTTCAGTCATTCCAAAACCAAAGGAATCGCTATTGATATCGGTCAATATCCTGATCTCGCTCCGATTTTAGGAGTGTTAGGCGCATTATCAACAGAAAAAACAGAGATTTTGAACGCCAAAAGGTTAATAATTAAAGAATCAAATAGATTGTTATCAACATATAATATGTTAAAAAATTTTGGTGTCAATGTAAATATGGGAATAGATTTTTTAGAAATATTTGGCCCAAATAATTTAACAGGTTGTGAGGTTGATTCTTATAATGATCATCGAATTGCTATGGCAGCCGCTATCGCAGCTACGGTTGCTGATTCAAAAGTGACAATAAATAATGCTGAAGCAATCAATAAATCGTATCCAAATTTTTATAAAGATTTGCAGTCTCTAGGAGTAAAAATTCACTTCAGAAGTTAGGAGTAAAAATGAAAACAATAAATATTAAATCACAGCAAAGAAATTACCAAATTTTAATTAAAGATAATCTCTTAGAAAACTTAAATGACTATTTAGAAGCAGATAGATTTTATGTTATCATATCGGATGATATAATTCCTAATAAGTATATCGATCTTGTAGAAACTGCAACAAAAAGTAATAATCTTCTAATTAGATTTCCTTCAGGAGAAAACTCTAAGTCTTTTTTTGAATACCAAAGAATAATAACAATATTGCAGAAAAATGAGATAAAAAGAGATGCTTGTATTATAGCTCTTGGTGGTGGAGTTACTGGAGACCTTGCGGGGTTTGTTGCTTCTACATATTTGAGGGGTATTGATTACATTCAAATACCAACTTCTTTGTTGGCTCAAATAGATTCATCTGTTGGGGGTAAAGTTGCTATCAACACCGATGCTGCAAAAAACTCGATTGGAAGTTTTTATCCACCTTTAAAAGTATTAATCGATCCACGCACTTTAGAAACACTGCCAATCCGACATTTTAATAATGGAATGGGAGAAATGATTAAATATGGAATGATTCACTCTAAGTCTTTTTTTGAAGAAATACTAAATCAGGACGTTCATAAAAACCTAGAACATTTCATATATCATTCATTACAAATTAAACAGTATTATGTTGAAAATGATGAATATGACAATTCAATAAGACAAATTCTAAATTTTGGTCATACTTATGGCCATGCATATGAAGCATATTTTAAATTCAATAAGTATTTACATGGTGAAGCTGTGGCTCTTGGGATGTTGAAAGCTTGCAAGAAAGACAAAGTAAGAGATATGCTAATTCGTGTATTAAACAAATATAATTTACCTGTAGATGAACCGATTAATGATGAAAAAGTTTTGCCTTATATAAAAAAAGACAAAAAGAACACAAAAGATTTTTTAAATATGATTCTAGTTGATAAAATTGGAGAAGCATATATCCAAAAAGAAATATATAAAGGAGTTTAGCATGAATACAATAGGCCATAATCTTAAAATCACATTTTTTGGTGAATCTCACGGTTCATATATTGGTGTAGTAATTGATAATTTACCACCCGGTTTATTAATTGACGAAGAGTTGATTAAATTTAATCTCACAAAAAGAAGACCTGTTAAAAATATTAATACAACAAGGGTTGAAACTGATAATTTTCAGATTATATCAGGATTTTTTAATGGTTTTACTACCGGCGGAGCTTTAACCGTTCTTGTAAAAAACTCAAATACTCTTAGTGGGGATTATAAAAACTTAGACCATGCTCCTCGTCCTTCGCACGCAGATTACCCAGCATATATAAAATATAAAGGTTTTAATGATTATCGTGGAGGTGGATTCTTTTCAGGTAGATTGACTGCTTTGTGGATGATTGTTGGAGCTGTTTCTGAACAGATATTGTCAAAATATAATATCGTCGTTGGATCACATATACTGCAAATAAAAGATGTAAAAGATACTTCATTTAAAATGAATGAAATAAATAAAAAACAATTAAATAAATTAAATAAACTAATTTTTCCAATAATAGATGAAAAAAAGCATGAAAAAATGGAAGAAATAATTATTAATGCAAAGAAAAACTTGGATTCTGTTGGTGGCGTTGTTGAATCAAAAATAATCAATGCTCCAATTGGGTTGGGAGAGCCGTATTTTCTTTCTGTAGAAAGTTACCTTTCTCAATTGCTATTTAGTGTTCCAGCAGTAAAAGCAATAGAATTTGGTAAGGGTTTTGAATTTTCTAATCATTTCGGTTCCGAAATGAACGATCAATATGAAGTTGTAAACAAAAAAATATCACTTCTGTCCAATAATAACGGAGGTATCTTGGGTGGTTTAACTACTGGCGCACCAATCGTGTTAAGGGTTGCGGTGAAACCCACTTCTTCTATATCGCGAAAACAACAATCAGTTGATTTAAATCGGCTTGAAAATACAGAATTGATAATTAAAGGTCGCCATGACCCTCAAATTGTTTCAAGGGCTACACATGTGATTAATTCAGTTTTAAACTTTGGAATTTTAGACCTTCTAATGTTTCAATTAAAGAAGGATGTGTTATCATAACATGTATGGTTTATTAGGTAAGAAACTTCAGCACAGTTTTTCTCGAGAAATTCATAATTATTTCGGCAACAGCGAATACAAATTGATTGAAACAAATAACCTTAAGGACTTTCTTGAAAACAACTCATTTAAAGGATTGAATGTTACAATACCCTATAAAACGGAAATTATCCCCTTTTTAGATGAATTAGATGTTATAGCTAGAGAAACAAACTCTGTTAACACTGTAATAAATAATGATGGGAAATTAATTGGTTATAACACTGATTACTATGGGTTAAAGGAAACTCTAAGTTTTAACAATGTTGAAGTCTGTGGGAGAAAAATACTCATAATAGGAAATGGATCAGTTTCAAAAACCGTTACAAAATTATGTAATGATTTAAATGCAGAAAGAATTATTAAAATTTGCAGAAAAACTCGAGAAAAAACGGATTATTTGTTATTACATTATACAGATTTTTTAGATTCAACTATAATAATTAATACTACTCCTGTTGGAATGTATCCAAATAACGATGACGAGTTATTAATTGATATATCAAAGTTTAATAAGCTTGAATTTGTAATTGATTTAGTATATAATCCTTTAAGAACAAAATTACTAGTCGAATCAGAAAAATTGAATATCAAAACTATTAATGGTTTATATATGCTTGTTATGCAAGCTAAAAAAGCGCATGAACTATTTTTCGGTATCGAGCTGCCTTTAAATTTAGTTAATAAAATTTATAATAAAGTTTATAATAATTATTTAAATTATGTATTTATCGGGTTACCCCTTAGCGGTAAAACAAAATATGCTAATGTTATTGGAGAAATATTATCAAAAATAACATATGATATTGATAAATATATCGAAAACAAACATCAAAAATCCATACCTATCATATTTGAAACCGAAGGCGAGAAATCATTTCGTTTATACGAAAAAACAGCAATTCAAGAGCTGTATAAATTACAAAATATTGCAATTTCAACCGGCGGAGGCTTAGTTGAAAATAGTAAAATTATGGATTTACTTAAACAAAATGGGATTATAATATTTCTCAATAAAAATCCAGAAATAATTGCAAAAAAGAAAATATATGGAAGACCCTTATTAAAGGATCCTAAAGATATTATTCTATTAGCAAATAATAGAATACCTATGTATCGAAAGCACGCCGATATCACTATAGATATAAGCAAAACGACAGAAGAACATATAAATGAAATTAAGGAGAAAATTAATGAATATATTAGTCGTTAACGGCCCTAATTTAAATTTTTTGGGCATTAGAGAACCAAAAATATATGGTAAACAATCCTATAATGACTTAGTTAATTTTTTACTAGCTTATGGAAATCTTAATCAAGTAGATATTGAAGTGTACCAATCTAATTCAGAAGGTGAAATCATCGATATCATTCAAAATAATTATCAGCGTTTTGATGCGCTGGTAATCAATCCGGCAGCATATACTCATTATTCTTATGCTATTTATGATTGTATCAAATCAATACCTATTTCAACCGTGGAAGTTCATCTATCTAAGATAAATGAAAGAGAACCTTTTCGTAAAATTTCAGTTATAGAAGCAGCTTGTGTTGCTAAGTTTTATGGAAAAGGATTCAATTCATATATAGAAGCAATCAATTACTTACAAAAAGGAAGTGCAAATCATGATCATTAAATTAAAAAATACTGTTACAGAAAAACAAGTATCTAGATTAAAAACAAAATTACTAAACCAAGGTTTTGAGTTACATGAAAGTATTGGAGAATCTACCCATCTTATAGGTGTTATAGGCGATACGATTAGTTTCGATATTAATAGTTTGTATGCTTACGATTTTATTGATACCGTACTAAGGGTTCAAGAACCATTTAAGAAAGTAAATCGAAAATTTAAGCCTGATGATACGATTGTAAACGTATCTGGAATAGATATTGGCGGAAAAAATATTGTAATAATGGGTGGGCCTTGCGCCGTTGAATCCGAAGAACAAATTGATAAAATTATGCCTATTGTAAAAAAAGCTGGAGCTAAAATACTCAGAGCTGGAGCGTTTAAACCAAGAACAAGCCCTTATTCTTTTCAAGGAATGGGATTAGAAGGTCTTAATATTTTGGAAAGAGCTAAAAACAAATACAATATGCCAATCGTTAGTGAAATTATGAGTGTTGACGAATTACCTTACTTCATTGAAAAGGTAGATTTGATTCAAGTTGGTGCTCGAAATATGCAAAATTTCAATCTTCTAAAAGAATTGGGGAAAATTAATAAGCCTATTCTGTTAAAACGTGGTTTAGCAAACACCATTGAAGAGTGGTTAATGTCAGCTGAATATATAATGGCAGGTGGAAACTCAAATGTTATCCTATGTGAAAGAGGAATTAGAACATATGAAACAGCTACAAGAAACACTTTGGATATTTCTTCTATTCCAGTAATAAAAAAATTAACACATTTACCAATTATTGTAGATCCATCTCACGCTGCAGGTAGATGGGAATATGTAGAATCCTTATCAAAAGCAGCAATTGCTGCTGGCGCAGATGGTTTAATCATAGAAGTACACCAAAACCCAGAAATGGCTCTAAGCGATGGACAACAATCTTTAAAACCTGTAAAATTTAAAACTTTAGTCAAAAAATGTAAACGAATCGCAGAAGCGGTTGATAGAACATTAGACTAATATAGATTTTTATGTAAACGAATACTCTCATTTCAAAAACATGCTATAATAGCTTAGAATAGGAGAGTGATAATATGAAAGAATATGTTAAATTA
>Ga0208904_1001782_pt1 | contig 14251 bp, 16 predicted proteins | sample AntAceMetag02UKB_FD_184774 | JGI IMG/M metagenome (GOLD analysis project Ga0208904, IMG submission 184774) | Saline lake microbial communities from Ace Lake, Antarctica - Antarctic Ace Lake Metagenome 02UKB (SPAdes) (version 2) | ecosystem: Environmental > Aquatic > Non-marine Saline and...
TATCCACATTTGACAAACAACAGGTATATGCTATAATGTAGACAATAATTTAAATAACATCGGTTATATGGGGATAGCTCACGCACATTTTGCCACCAATTCAGCAGCAGATTGATTTTTGCTGTTTTTTTATTGCTAATGTTAGCGGTTGTATAGTATTGATTAAATGACAAAATGGCTAATGTTAGCGATATAAAAGAGCGTACCCGAATTCCTGGAGCGGATATATATATCTTCCTCCACAATCACAACACCAAAATTCAGCCTTTATTATTCATAAGAAAACCCTTTCCCATATATTTCCCAACACCATTTTCAACCTTTATTATATATAATAATATGTTACCAAAGTCAATAACAACACCGGAGAAAGAAAATAAGGAAGTTTTAGTGCCTAGTGGCTCTCGGAATATTGCCCCCCATGTTGCCAACTTAATAATTACTAATTTGAAAGGCGTTACTCCTGATTGGTGGGACGAGATAAAAGTGCTTTTAACTTCAAAGAATATTTTAGATAGAAAGTTTGCAGTATCGGAGATTAATAAACTACAATTAAAAGTTATGCCGACAGAATTAAAGGCCGGTGACGGAGATGGTCTGGGCATTAGCGTAAATATAGTTCAATATGGAAATCCAAATACCACACAACTTCACCCCGAGGCCTTACCAGGTGCCACTACTAAAAGCGATGGACGCGGGGACCCTAAGGGCAGTGGAAGTGTGGCACCGCCGCTGTCTTGCTAAGGATACGAAGATAGCTATGTCTGATGGCGGCTATAAGTTAATACAGGATATTATCGCTGGCGACACTGTGTTATCATTCAATAACGGTAAACTTACGACGAACATAGTGAAGGGTTTATTCAAGAATGGCAAAACGAAAGTAAGAAAGTACAACGACCTTTTTTGTACTCCTGACCATAAAGTATTAAATTATCATAAGAAAAAATATGAAGAAATTTCAAATACCTCTCACCTCGTAAACGCAGGAGAACTTAGTTTTGGCTATAATCACGATCCTGAATTAGCAGAAATATTGGGATTATTACTTACAGATGGATATATAAAAAAAAATCAAACACCGAAGTTTACAAATATTGACGAACGGTTATTACGTAGATTTGAAAAATTAATAAAGATGCGTTTTCCGGATATTATTACTAAAAGATATAAAAAAGGAAATGGATTTGATATAGTTTGCCCGACAAGGGTGAAAACAAATTATCACCCACTCAGAAAGTTTTTTAAAACATCAAATACCTTCCCTGAGATTGTTTGGGGGTTCGACAAAGAAAGCAGTTTGGCGTTTTTAAATGGTGTTATATCTGGAGATGGTTCAATATCATTTAAAGAAACAGAAACACCAAGAGGTTATGTGGCTAAATGCGGAAATATGGTTATAGAGGCTGGAATATCGAGAGAACTATCCGAAGATTACAAATTGTTTTTACAGAAATTTGGGATAAGAGCAAAACTTAAAAAAGATAAAAGAGGAAATAATCATCGTGTTTATGTATATTCATTGAAAGAATTACATAGATTACGTGGATTGGTTATAACCAGTGAGCACAAACAAAAAAGATTCTTAGAAATTTTAAATACAACAACACCATTCCAGACCTTTAAAAGAGAAAAGATAGTTCAGAGTAATTATGAAAAAGAAGATGAAACTTATGACATAGAAGTAGAAAATAACCATAATTATATAGCGAATGGCTATATTGTCCATAACTCGGGAAAAGATAAGACGTTAATGAATTTGATGGCAAAGAAGATGATGGAGCGGATTGGCACTTACTTTTACTTCTTCCCCACTTATAATCAGGGGAAAAAGATATTGTGGGAGGGTAGAGATAAGGATGGTTTTAAATTTACAGATCACATTCCAGAAGACTTACGTGTTCGCACAAATGCTTCTGAAATGTTAATTGAAATAAAAAATGGTTCAATCTTTCAAATCATTGGCACCGACAACATCGATTCCATTGTTGGAACGAACACCATCGGCTGCGTTTTCTCCGAGTACGCACTACAGAACCCAGACGCTTGGCGGTTTATCCGGCCGATACTGGCTGAGAATGGCGGATGGGCGGTGTTTAATTTTACCCCTCGTGGTAAAAACCACGGACATGACATCTACCAACTAGCGAAACGCTCTCCGGATTGGTTTTGTGAGAAATTAACAGTTGACGATACTGGCGCTATACCGAAAAAGGTTCTTGAACAGGAGAAAATGGAGATTATTGAAGATACCGGTGACGATGCTCTTTTTTATCAGGAGTATTATTGCTCTTTTGACGCTCCTATGCAGGGCTCCTACTACGGTAAGGAAATGACTAGGGCGGAAGAAGAAAATAGGATTACAAAAGTTCCACACGACAGTGAGTTACTTGTTGATACTTGGTGGGATCTCGGTATTGGGGACTCAACTTGTATTTGGTTCGTGCAGACAGTTGGTAATGAAGTACGTATTATTGATTATTATGAAAATAGTGGCGAAGGACTTGCTCATTATATAACGGAATTAGCCAGTTTAAGAGAGAAGAACGATTATGTTTATCGTTATCATAATGCTCCACACGATATTGAGGTAAGAGAATTAGGCACCGGTAAAAGCCGGTATGAAACTGCCTATGAGTTGGGTATAGCTTTTCATATAGTCCCGAATATTCCAGTTGAGGATGGTATTAATGCGGTGCGGGCGCTTTTGAAGAGATGTTGGTTTGATGATGAGAAGTGTAAACAAGGTCTTAATGCTCTGCGGTGTTATCATAAGGAGTGGGACGATAAGCGGATGGAATTCAAACCAAAGCCTTTCCATGATTGGAGCTGTTTGAGTGGAAATACAAAAATAAGAACACTAAATGGATGGGTACCGATAAAGGAGATGAAGGGAGATGAATATGTTTGGGGATATTCTTTTTCTGAACATCGTTTGATACCTACAAAAATTTCTTTTGCAGGTAAAACTGGTAGTAATGTACAATTATTAGAGATAGGACTTGATAATAATAAAAGTATAAAATGTACGCCGGAACATTTGTTTTTAATGAGAGATGAAAGTTATAAACGAGCTGACGAATTAATTACTGGTGACAGTTTAATGCCATTTTATGAAACTCCGAATAGAGGATATACTCAAATAAATTTAAATGATGGTAGCTTTGCTGATGAACATAGATTTGTATATTATAGATTTCATAAAAAACCTGACTTAGGAAACCACGTTAATCATATAGACAGTAATCATTTTAATAATAATCCAGAAAACTTATCAGAACTTACACCAGATGCACATTGTTCAGAAACTTTTACTGGTCTTAACAATACAGATAGAAAATTAATAGATAAAACTGATTATAATAGAGAGTTTTATAGCGGAAAAGAACTATATAAAATTTGTAAAAACTGCGGTAAAGAATATTGGGGAAGTTTTAAAACTGTCTATTGTTCTGATAAATGTAGAAAAAAATATAGAATTAAAAGAGATAGAGATGGTTTAGTGCTTAGTCGAGGTAAAGAAGCAGTTAATAAAAGGAATAGGGAAGCATATTGGAAGAAAAAAAATCACAAAGTTAGATTTATTAAAATGGCTGGGAAGGAAGATGTTTATGATTTAACTGTACCTGAAACATCGAATTTTGTTGCCGAAGGAATTGTTGTACATAATAGCCATGGAGCCGACGCCTTCCGTATGTTAGCAGTTGGACACATGGATGAGCAAAGAGGACCGGAAAAAGAAACAGATTACAATGAAGATTATGATAGGTTCGCGTTAATATAGTTTATTGAGAGCTGGTAGAATATGTCAAAGCTTATGGTGTGTATTTCTTCTGCACATCATCAGCTCTTAGTACGTTATAAACCTTTCAAATTTATATGAAAACAACAAAAAAACACTTCAATTTATTTAAGAGTGAATGCAGAAAGTGGCAAGATAAGTTTGATTTAAATAAATACGGTCTATGTTTTGAATGGAAAGAACTGGGAGACGCTGACGCAAGTATGATAGCTAGAGAAGACAGTATGACAGCGACAATGGCTTTAAATAAGAATATCGGTTATGAGGGATTGAATTATGATATATCTTTTAATGAGCATATAAAGAAAAAAGCACTGCACGAATGTTTGCACTTATTATTGTGGAGATTATCAGAATATGGAGAAAGAAGATATGTGGAACAAAATCAATTATTAGAAGCAGAAGAAGCTATAGTAAGAAAACTAGAAAAATTATTGTAATATAAAAAAATTATTGTAATATAAAAAAATTAATTTATTCACCTGGTAAATTTAAATCGGATAAGATCCATTTGAAGTGTAAACTTCTTATGCCTTGCCAGTTCCCCCCGTTACACCAGGTACTTTCAAACAACAAAAACAATTTACTGGGGGAATAAGTTAATTTTAAATCTATGAATAAGAAAATAAAAAAAGAATACGAAGAGGATCAAAAGGAAATTCCTAGTGTTGATTACTCGGAAGATGAAGGCAGATACCGTGGTTATTTGATTAAACAGCTTACTATTGCTGCGACTGAACGCGACAAAAATCATCCCGAGTTTGATGATATGTCTTATTTGGATTGGCACGAGAAGAACGCTAAGGCCGCTAATGCCTATATCCCACCGAAAAAGAATAAAACCGATACTCGCATAGTAACCGGTACTACCCAAGAGAAAGGGATTACATTGTTATCGGCGTTACTTAATTATAATCTTGAACCAAATATATCAGCTTTTGATAAAACGGATTTGCCGGTAGCAGAGATTGGTGAGAATATGGAAGATATGGTTTTGAAGAGTAGGAAGATTGAGGACTATGACAATAAAAAGGTTCTTATTTATAAAGAATTACTCGACCAAGGTACAGCTTTTACCGAAGAAACTTTAGTGGAGGAAAATAAGATATTGAAAAAATGTAATTTTAATTTTTCCGAAGGTGTTAAGTTAAACAAACTGAAATGGACAGAAAAGATTAAAAAAATGGAGAGTCGGTGTAATACCAATTTACTTAGTGGGACAAAAGTGTATTTAGGTAATATGCGCGAGTTTCATATTAATAATCAACCTTTTATATTTACTTATGAAACAATCCCATATCGGAAAGCTGAAGTTGTTTATAGGAATTGGGAACGGTGGGAAAATGTCCCGCGGAAAGTTGTTAAAATTTCACCAATAGAGGGAGCGGATACAGTGTATACAGACTGGACATTAGACGGTGTTGATCAGGATATGGTGGAAATTATTAAATACCAAGACAAATGGAATAATGAGTATATGATTATGATAAACGGAATAATGATGTTGCCGGTTGGATTTCCATTAACCGCTGTTTCTCCTAGTGGCGAATATACTATTGCCAAAGGAGTTGCTGAACCAATTTCAGAATTCTTCCCGTACGGAAAATCATCACCAGCCAAATCCAAGACAGACCAAGAAGTCCTGGATGAAATGTTGAAACTGATAGTTTTGAAAACACAGCAATCTTTTAAACCGTCAATGGCTAACCGCACGAAAAGAATTCTGTCTGCACGTATCTTCGATCCAGGAACAGTACACGCTGATGTAGACCCGAATATGATTAAACCGATAGTGGAGCCGACTGGGGTCACACCTGGAGAATTCTCTGCGTTTGAATTAGTTAAAAAGATTATAGATGAAAAAACTGTATCTCCTCAATTTTCAGGACAGAGTTCAACTGGAGCGCAGACGGCTACCGAAATTATGGAGTTGAAAAAACAACAGATGATGAAACTCGGTTTGCTTATTTGGGGAGTTATGGATTTAGAAAAACAGATGGCTTGGTTGCGGGTACAGAATATTTTGGAGAACTGGACTAAACCGATAGACACAAAAGTTGATGAGCTTAAAAAGAAAGTCACCGATGTTTATAAAACAATTACTGTGGAAACTACATTGGATGGTGGTCAGAAAGGAATGAAAACTATTGAATTCAATCCCGAGCTTACTCAGAATCTTAGCAGAAAACAAATAGAGGCTGAAGAAAAATTTTTATCTGAGCCTGGACGTGAAATTAAAAAAACGTATATCGATCCAAACGTATTGCGGTCACTTAAACTTATTTGGTTTATTACGATTAACCCGACAGAAAAGGATAGTTCGGAATTGGATCGGGTATTATTCACCCAAAATATTAAAGATGCGGCGGAACTATTTGGTTTTCAAGCGTTGAACCTTGATTATTTGAGGGAGCGGTTTGCAATACTAGCCAAGGAAGACCCTTCAAAGTTTTTTATCAAAGGCGTTCCATCAATGCCAATGGCTGAACAAGAAATGGCTATGAAAGTAGCTCCAGGTAGCACCGGCAAGCGGTCAGGTAGTGATGTTGGCTCGCAATTAGCTGAAGGCATACAGAAGCCATCGCTTAAAGAAATGGTAGGAGCATCTAAATAATAATATGAAAATATTGGAAAAAATAAAAATTTGGTATAAGCTACGAAGAATAACAAAAACTAAACCTGATATTACTGACCTAGTAAGACAACAACTCAAAGGTATTACTATTGATATAATCAAGGACAGCTATGACGGTTTAAGTAAAACAGAGGAAAAGGAATTGCATAAAAATGCTGAATTAATGAAAGGTAACGAAGCATTTAAGTTCATTTGTGATAATCTTGTGAACCTACAAGCAGAAAAAATTGCTCAAAAATCTAAAACTATGGAAAGTGTTAATTTTTGCCGAGGGACGATAAATGGGATATTTTTATTACAAGAGGAAGTAGACAGACTATCTCTTCTTTATAAAGAGGCTAACACAGCCAAGGAAAAATTTAATAAATACAATATATTGGCAGAGGACTAATTAACTAAATTAAACAAAATTATGCCAGAAACAATCATTTTAAAGGATGGTTCAGAGCGTGAAGTCCCGACCGAGGAAGAGATTAAAGAATTGAGTTTTCGTTCGGAGGAACGCAAAAAACAAAGAGAGATTCTTAATGAAGAAAAAAAAGAACTTCAAGAAGAGCTTTTAAAACTGTCCAACAAGGATCACAATTTCGGTCAACTAAAAAAACAGACGAAAGAGAAGGAAGAGGAAATCGTAAAAAAACAAAAAGAAGTTGAAGAGGCTCAAAAAGTTTTCGTTGAACGGCAGACAGATGAATACACAAATGATGCTTTAGTTTCATTAGTCGGTGATGACGAAGAAGAAAAGAAAAAAGTGTTGCATTACTACAACAATGAACTTACGTCCCAGGCTGTCACTAAAAAAGAAATTAATGAAAAGATGGAGAAAGCATATAGGTTGGCTGTTGGTCCGGCTGGACATAATCCAATAAATACTGCTGTTAATCTTGGTGGAGGGGTAATCTCAAATAATAAAACTACTGAAAGTGACGTTTCAAGAGATATACGTACTAAAGTATTTAATATCAGTGACGATGACGCTAAAAAACATGGTAAAGAATGGAAGCCTAACTTTTAATTAAATTAAACAATAATTTTATGAGTTCTACTATTAAAGATGATATAAGGATCACGAAAAGTGATACCATAGAAGTAAAAAAAGATGCCTTGGAAAAAGTGTTGAAGAAAATTGATGCTTTGGAAAAGGTTGTTAGTAAGCAAAGATTAAAAGAGGTGACGGCGGATCAAGATAAAAAGTTTCTTTTACAAGGCCATTTAAAACGGTTAGACGGAAAATTAGTAGTTGGTTGGTACCCGATGACAAAGACTGGGAAAGGTAAAAGTAATGTCGTTTATAATCTAAAAGGAGAAGCTGTTGATTTAAAAGAAGAAGATAGCAAAGCTGATATGAAAATTATTTACCGTGATAATATGCCTGTCGGTGAAAATTTAATAGGACATTATAAGACATTGGAAGGTGAAGATATAGTTTGTGACGCTGTTAAGTTTTATCGGTCAGATGTTATTGAAAAATTTGATAGGCTTGAAGACTTGGGTCAATACTGGGAGGTTCAATTCCATAATCCTAAATTACCACAAAAATATCGCTTAAATATTAACTTTGTAAATCCATAAAAATATGAGTAAAGATAAAAAAACATTCGTTGGGCAAAACAAAGTAAAAGAAATTTCTGAGAATAAACAAGTAGATTTAGTCGGTGTTTTATATACTAATGGTCAGAGTCAAGATTTTACCGTAGAACAATGGGAAGCAGTAAAGTCAGAGAAAGATTATCCTGAGAGTGAAGTATTTGTGCGTAAATTCAGTGGATTGATAGTAAGAATTATAGGAGAATTAGTTGATGGCAGAGTGACAGTAGAAGACCATAATAAAATTCTTGAAACTGTAAGCTCTAGTATAGGTATAAACTACAAAGCAGCTCTCGCCAAATTATTTGGTAATGTTAATAGGCCGGAAGAAGTTATGCTTTTACAAATAGACCAGATATTAAAAGATAAATAGCGATACACTCCTACTTAAATATTAGGTAGGAGAAATTACAATTTATCTCCCAGGGGAAAACCTGGGTTATCAAAAGTCGTCAATTTGATGGTGGTTCATCTAAAAAAACTTGTTGACTGCGTCTTTATGGCGTGGTTTTTTTAAATAAAAAAATCATTCCAACACCTTATTAATTAATTAACACAACAAATATGAGTGGAATACATATTGAAAGCGGTAAATGGACCACTATGTGGATTCCTAAGACCGCGTCAACGGCTTTCGCCACCAATTCATTTGTTGATTTAAACGTTGGTTACGCTGCCCCTTCAGACAGTTCGTCTGGATCGAGCGATCAACCACTTTTAGGCGTTTATCAAATGCCTGCTATCACTTCTGGCACTACTGGAACTTTTCTGTATTCAAATACAGCAAAAATCCCAGTGCAAGTCCCTATTGGACCTGCAACCGTGAGGTGTGAAACCTCAACTGGTTTGGCTACTACTGATGTTGGCAAACAAATGGACTTGGCGGACTCTGATACTGTCAATCATGCTGGTACTACTTATGGCTGTGTTACTTTAGTAAAATACATTAGCACTACAGAGGGAATTTACACTATTAGTAAATCCATCTATGCGAATGTCGCGTAAATATGAGTCAATTGATAAACACAACTAACTTTGACGACTTTGTAAAAAACGCCACAATCAAATTTCGCCGTGCTTTTAATGATTTTCCTAAAAGAGCATCACAGTTATATGATGTGGAAGGAACGAGCATTATTACCGGTGAAGAATCTAGTATTGATGGTTTTTCAGTCGCAAAGCTAAAAGAGGAGGGCGGAGATTTCGCCTACCTCAATGTAGACCAAGGCTACAATAAAACCTGGACAGTTTATGAAGTCGGTGGTATGACTAAAATTACCTGGAAAATGAGAGTCGGTATGAAATACCGAGATATTAATAACAGGATTAATAATTTAGGTCGTTCAGCCGCTAAGAGGATGGAGTGGGATTTAACTCATAGGTTCTCCTATGGACACGCCGCCACTTATTCAGACATAGACGGTACAACTGTTGCCACAACTGTTGGTGATGGTTTCGCACTGTTTTATGCAAGCCATCGGGCATCAGCAGCTTATTCTGGCACCTTCAGAAATGTCGTTGCCAATAACCCTCTTTTATCGAAGGGTGGTATCGAAGCAGCTGAAAAATTGTTTGCTACGCAAATGATTGACGCCAATGGTGAAACAATCATGGAAGAACCGACTCATCTTATTGTAAGTAACGACCCCAATACTGTTAACACAGCTTTAGAATATCTTAAATCTTTTGGCGATCCGGACGGCACTCATCAGGGTGTCTACAATGTTAATAAAGGTAAATACACTTTAATTGTATTACCTTATTTGGCAACTACTGGTTCGACAGGAGCTTATGATAGTGATAAGGCAAAGTATTGGATGCTGGCTAATTTGAGTGGCACTGACGCGATTTGCAAAATTCTACAAAACCCTACTTTCATTCCACCTACCAAAAACGATGGTATGGAATTTGAAACTATGGATTGGAAATTTGCCTGTCATGCGGCTTATGCCTTAGAAATAGTTAGACCTCAATGGGTCGTAGGCAGTAAAGGTGATGGGTCTTAGGGCGACGGTTCCTAATGTTTAATTTAGTTAAATAAGTTTATAGTTTATGTCTTATTAGGACGGTGGTGGAACTATAAATAACTTAAAATTATGGCAAACTATAATAAAAACGCGGGATACGGAAGAGGATTGACCAGTTTTGTTAGAACTCAAGTCCCTACTTTTGGGAATATTATGGTTCTATTCAACTCTAGTGATTCCGATGAAGCTAACTATATGCACGCGCAAGAAGTGTTTACTCCAGACCCAGATGGTTTGGTAAGGTTTTATACTTCTTTGGCTACGGCAGAGGCGGCTATGGAGTCTAATAATAATGATGTTTTACTTTTAGATGCCAATAGCACTCATTCCTTGACTGGAGAGCTTGCTATTTCTGAAAATAGAAAGCATTTTATTGGTATGGACGGTGGTGGTAGGATGAAGGGACAAGGTGCGAGGGTACAAACTGCTGATGGGACTGCTGCTATTTCTGTACTTCACGTATCTGGAACACGTAACACTTTCCGCAATTTGAAGATTATTCAAGGTGACAACGAAGCAACCTCACTAAATGTATTGAAGGAAAGTGGTGAAAGTTCCTTGTATCAGAACTGTCAATTTATGCACGGACTAGCAACTAGGCTCGGTGGATTAACCACTTATGACATTTTAATGTCAGGTGACTCAACTGAGTTCCATAGATGTACGATAGGACAATCAACCTTAGCTAGGACAGCTGGCGGTGCAGGTGTGGCATTTGATGTGATTACTACTGCAGCTAAATCTACGCTTTGGAAAGATTGTATCTTTCAAGTTCTTACAACCTCTGCTGACTATGAATTTGTCAGAGTTGTAGCTACTTCAGACTTACATTTCGACCACATCTTTATCAATCCAGTATTTATGGCTGCTATTAGTGACGCTGGCAGTTGTATTACAGTTGATTCTGCTACTCAATCAGTATCAGGATTAAATGCTGGTAATGTATTGATGGTAAACCCTGCTACTAATGCCACAAGACTTGGACAAGCATCTGATAACGACAACTTTAAAATTGTCGGTTCTGATGGTGAAACAACCCTTGTTGGTATTGGATTAGCGGCTACATAATAAACTAACTTTCTTTTTATGAAAAAAACAATAGAAGACAAAAAGGCTGTTAGTGAAAAAACAGCCGTTAAAGGAACAATGAAACAAGAAACTTATATTAATGAGCGTGGCGACTTGAGGGTTAAAACTAAATTCTCAGATGGCACTACGATTGATAGAGAAGTATAGATTTCTTATAGGGAGCACGACTATCGTCGTGCCCCCGATTAAGTAATATATATGAAAGAAGAAAAACAATTAATGGAGATGTCTGATTATCACCGTAAACAATCGGGTTTTACGGAAAACGATGCTCCTCCCACCATACAGGCATACACAGAGAAGAAAGACCAATATGATAGTCTGGCTAAAAGAGTTGATAGTGCCTCGAGCAAATATAACGGTTTAAGGGAAAAAGTTAGAAGTAAGAAAATAGAGGAAAAAAAGAAACCGATAATTGAGGTACATAAAAAAAGTTTAGGAATGAAAGCGTATGGCTGGTCTAAAAAATATAGTGATAATTACGAGAAGATTTTTAATTAATATAATATAAAAACTATGAGAGATTCTAAAGAAGATTTAATATTATTTAAATCTACACAAGTCCTAGAGGCTGAGTTTACTGCAGCTACTACTGGTATTTTAAGTTGCGCTACTCATGGGTTGAGCGCTGGCGATAAAATACAAGTAACTACGAGTGCTGGTGATTTGCCATCAGGCTTATCAGTAAGTACAGATTATTTTGTAATCGAGCCGGTTGCCGCTGGTACGTTTAAAATTTCAGCTACATCAAGCGGCCCTGCTGTCACCATAGCCGATGCCGGTTCTGGTACACATACTTTGCACGTTAAGAGTAAAGTACAAATGATTTCTAATTTTAGACACGCGATTTTAACAATGCACACTGCGGACAGTGCTAATTTTACAGCGAAAGTACAAATTTCAATGCAAAGTGATGTTGACTTCGAATCAGCAGCTACCGCGACTAATCGTTGGGAATATGTTCAGATAGTAGATAGGGAAGACGGCTCTACCTTTGATGGTGATACTGGTTTTAGTCTAGATCCAGCAGGTACAGATGATAATCGCCAATTTGCTATTAATCAAGACGGTGGAGGTTTAGTTTGTATTGACATTACAACTTGGACGGCTGGTACTTTGGACGCCAGAGTTTCAGTTTATAGTTAAATAATTAAATATAAAATTATGAATAAAAAAGTTAATATTATAATAGCTTTAATATCTATTGTATTTCTAGCACTATGTGTAGGATTTATGAGAGATGATAGTTTTGGTGGTCGTAGTTCCACGGAAACAGTTTATGGCGGTGCCATAACATCCACCGAGATAGAAGATAAAACCACTATGGATGTTAATCTTCCAGGCGGATTGGTTGGATCAGAATTAGATAATGCGACTACTCTCACAGCTACGGCGGCTGCTTTAGGCGATATGGTAGCAGATACTTATTATTTGACGGTTACTTCCGTTGATGATGATGGTGGGCAAACCTTGTCATCTGACGAAATGACTTGTACTGTTGCTCCAGCCACTACTACTTCTTGTACGATTGCCGCGACTGTGAATTCTGATGCAGCTTCTACTAGGATTTGGTTATCAACAACTTCAGGTACTTATACTCAGTATTGGACTAACTCTGCAACCAGCAGTACTAATATTTCTACTTCCACAGGTTCAAGTTTTACCACAGCTACATTTCCTGAAGCAAATACTGCTTATAACGAAATACCGGCAGATAGGTGGAATTATGATTATGCTGCGGCTGCCACTGCCGATAATGTCGTGAAAGCTAGTCCTGGCATATTACACGCGATAGTATTGGGTAAATGGGTTACCAATGGAACAGTAGAGTGTTCTGACCATATTTCAGATGGTGACGGTAATGTTCAGATATTTTTGACAGCCGGCTCTACAGATGTTGGTGGTTTTCCGAAAACAATTTTAGTAGACGCTTGGTTTGCGGCTGGTATTACTTGTGACACGATTGGTCTTACTCAGGTTTCTTTCTTATATAGATAATAAATTAATATAACAATATGGCTACAATACAAAAATTAAGAGAAAAACAAGAGCGATTGACTAAGTCTATTAATAGTGAAACAAGAAATCTTGAAATTGCTACTAAGGATAGGATGAACGCTGAAAACGAATTAGTTAAAACAACCAAACTTCTTGATGATGCCAAGGATGAATTGAAGATTTTTAAGGATAAAATTGATAAATCAAAGAGTGAAGTTGGCGAAGCAACCGAGGCTATAACCGGCAAGGATGCTCTTGTTGCTGAATATAATGAAGCTATCAGAGCGAGAAAGGATAAAATTGATTTGCTCGAAAAAAAGCATGATGCTCTAATGGTTGAATTTTCTGAAAAGAATACTAACCTTAATGATGAGTTTAAAAAGAAAGAAGAGGATTGGGATAAAAAAATTATAGAGTTAGAAAAAGAACAAAATGGTTTATTAGTTGGTAATAAGGTCATTGCCGAAGGGAATGGTACGTTGGAGAAACAACGTGATGAAATCACTAAGAAGATTGGTGATTTGAAAAATGGTCTTAAAATAGCGGAAGATGAATTCGATCGACAAAAAACTCAGACTGAAATTAAAAAGAAAGATTATACAGACATTATAGAAAAGATAAAAAAAGAAACCGAAGAATTTGGTGAAAAGAATAATGAAATAGCTGAGTTGAATAAAAAAATAGAAAAGATTGGTAAGGATAAAATTAAAGTAGAAGAAGAATACAAAAAATCAGAGTTAAAATTATTTAAAATAGGCGAACGTGAAGAGCATGTTAAGGAATATGAATTAATGATTAAGGATGCTTGTAAACGCGCCGGTATAAAATATGAAGAATTTATCCAGTCTTAAATTAATAATTGGAATTATATTAGTATCCGGACTATCAATATCTGGTAGTTTGTTATTGGGCAATATATTGTCCGGTGATCTTAATGTTGGAGCAAGAACCTCTAATTTCTGGAAAACAGTAAGCGGAAAACTACAGACAGTAAACGACCGAGCAGTAAAAATAACTGGCGACCTAGAGTTTATGGATGAAATTAAACCAGATGGTGCTACTTGCTCTAATGGTCAGATATTAAAAAAAACTGGAGCAGATGATTGGGATTGT
>Ga0208904_1001783_pt1 | contig 14249 bp, 20 predicted proteins | sample AntAceMetag02UKB_FD_184774 | JGI IMG/M metagenome (GOLD analysis project Ga0208904, IMG submission 184774) | Saline lake microbial communities from Ace Lake, Antarctica - Antarctic Ace Lake Metagenome 02UKB (SPAdes) (version 2) | ecosystem: Environmental > Aquatic > Non-marine Saline and...
TGCTGTTAATTCGTGAGAACTTTCTCCAGTTGTTGTTCTATCGATATCTGAACCTGTGTAAATTTGTTTAATCCTTGAATTAACAAAAGTGAAATTTGCATTAATTTCATCTGCATCAATAACGCTTCCGTTTGTAAAAGTTGTTAGTGCCATTATTTTCTATATATTGTTAAGTATTTAAGTATTTAAATATATCTATACGATTTTAATCCTATCAGTTTGATATATTTGAAATAATTCACTCTTGTTTATAGCTCCGAATTTAGTTTGACAGAATAGGTCAGTTCCAGTAGCCCCATTATATAGGCCACTACGCGTGATGTCAGAGCCAGCAGCAACACTTTTCGAGAATATTGACTGAAACACTGAGGTATCATCAGAAGTTGTAGCACTGGCCACTACAGGGATTGTTATCTGATTTGCTAATACAGTATCATTCTCACTTATTGCATCTGTTCCAGTTCCTATTGCTGCGTTAGTTATACCTGTTGCACTACCACCACCTAAGAAATCTCTTATCTCATTCATCCCACCAGTACACATGGTTGCATCACCTATAGAATCATCGGATAATTCATGTGTAATTGTTATCCTGGTATTTAATGCTCCACTCATTGTTAGTGGACTTATTATGGCTCTGGTATATAATTCTTGACTTGTACTAATTAATCCTACCTCTCTGAAAGTATCTGATTGGAATGTCGTATCTGTACTAAGTATTTCTATTTGATATTCTACTTTCTTGGATTCATCTATATCATATGTTACTGTCTTTCTTCCTATCTCACTATAAAGTGCAGTATCTGTATCTGAATAAGATGTACTTGCTGTTCCTAAATTCATTATTTCTGGTTCATCTCTAGAACTTCCTACTAACCAATCTGCTATTATTTCTCTAGCAATAGTTGGAATCGTCTGGTCTAAAGTAACAGTCTCAATTGTTGAATAAGAACCAATATCTCCGCCAAGTGTTCCAGTTCCAAGAATACCAAAATTAGAATTTCCTAATATAAAAGAAGTCCCCTTACCAAAAGTAGCGGTTCCAAATATTGCAGTACCAAATATACCTGTAGCAGCTGCAGGGTCTTTCCAACTAAAAGAGTTCCATATTCCAAAAGTAGTATTACCCCAAATAAGCCCATCTCCACCAATACTCTGTTGTTCTATAAGGACTTTAGTTACTCTAACCTTGAAAGTATAATTACCGAATACAAAGTATGAACTAATAGTACCTGGATTAAGTCCTTGTGTCTCACGAGTAGCCTTTACTTCTTTTGCTTGTCCACCTAAATAATCTCCTAATGTTTCTGCCATTATAATAATACGGTTGTTTCGTCCTCCTCAAATTCATAATTAACTCCAGTAAATTCATGTGTCACTCTAATTAATCTAAGTTTTTTACCGTTAAGTCCAAAACATGGCATATCTATTGTATACATATTTCCTATTGAAAGGTCTCTGTCAGCATGATATGGAATAAATAATGTTGCTACATATCTTGGATTTGAATAAAGCCTAATTATTCTATCTGTCCAAAACTTACCAATCCATTCTGATTCATCTCTTATTGTTTTATTAAATCCTTTGTCATTACTTGCAATTATATTGCTACCAGTTGGAATACCAGTTACACCTCTTGCCTTTGTATATTGAAAAGTATAGGGATAACTAACTGGGAAGTTTTCTGTTCTTTCATTGTTATCACCAGTATCCCATAAGGCTGTATTTGATTCAAATTCTGCATTTATTAATGCCTGTGAAATTGTACTTGTCTCACTTACATATTTCCACTTTGCACCAAAGCCATTAATTGTAAAATCATAATTAAGATACTCTTGTCCATTACCATAACAATCATTACCAGCATTAAAGATAACAACATTTATTACATCCTCAGTAGACCTGCTCATTTTAATCATATTTGCATCTGTACCTTCTGTAATTGTACCAGATGACTCTGTGGTTTTTGCCTTCCACTTAAACTCATATCTATCTTCTTCTCCATTATATACAACATAATATATATATTGACCATTGCCAGTATACTTGTCTCCAGATAGCTCTTCTATCATTTCTATGGCTGTACGATATTTAGAATTATACTGAACAACTCCAGTAGATGTATCATTACCAAGTGCAGTCCATTCAGCAGCATCCTGACCATATATAGTTCTGTTTGGATTAAACTTATTAAGTTGAGATATAATTTGTTGAATAGCTAAGTGTGCTCTATTTACCGTATCTGGGTCAAACTGTGCAAATGCCATTCCAGAAAAGATAGTATCTATTAATCCATATCCTTTAACTGATACAACATTTTCACCTTTATTTACAGTTGGCTCAATAATCTGACCTTCAATCTTTCTTGCAGTATTTTTTTGTGCAGTAGTTAAACTATCAAATGATGCATTCTTCCATAAATAAATATCAACTAAGTCATCTGATTCCATAAATGAATATACTATTCTTATATTTCTATCTCCACTAGCTGGAGCAGTTGTAAACGTGAGCGTAGAACTAGAAACAGTATAGTCTGTAGTATATGCTTTTAATAATCCACCTATATATACATTAAATTTCTTAGATTTTCCAGATAAGTGCTCAGTAGGTATTGGAGAATAAGCTATTGTAAATCCTACAGTGGAACCATTCCCTGAATAAAAATTTTCATATAATGTATTGTTTGGATTTCTAATACTAAAGTTAAAAGAATCTCTACTCTTCCCTAGATTAATTGCAACCTTTTCAGACTTAGTATCTTTTAATACAAATCCATTTGTCTCTGTGGTCCAAGTATTATCTCTAAGTTTCTTACGAACAACTACCCGTTTTTGCAAGTAGTCTACCATTACTGTGTCTCCGTTAGAGTAATAGAATATGTCCAGAATCTTCCAAGGTCACTTCCACTATCAATTTTTATATCAAAAGCGTCAATTACAACACTAATTGTATTAAGTAGTGTTTGGTCTCCATCTGTTTCATATCCATCAGTTGGTCTTCCTTTCAAATATGTTGGAGATGTATCACTCCCAGTTGGTACCGATAATGTTATAGGAGTAGTAGATTGTAATGTTATGAAGTTTGTAAGAATTTCTTGTGTTATCTCGTTTGTTTCAATATCTTCAACATCAAAACTACCATTTATTTTTATCTTTGGATTCTCAAATCCATTATAACTACTTGAAACTATATCATATTTACCAGGTACAGGTTTATGCTCATTCTGTCTACTAAAACCAAATGTTAAACTTGCATTATGCAGAATTACAGCAGTACCACTATTAACAAGTGTGTGTGTTAGTGTTATATTATTTGTTGCCATTTTACCTCCTATGCGTATGATTTAGATAAATTCATAGCTTCCTCCATTACTTCGTCAACATGCTTTTGAATTTCTTCTGCATCAGCTATACCATTAAAGTTATTAGTTTGATTGATTGTTGGTGAAGCTTGTTGTGGTGTAGCCTCACCATTATATAATTCTGAAAGGGTCGGAGTGTCGTTTATTAACTCAAGACTTCTATCACTTATTCTTTTCTTAAAAAACTCTGCAGCTCCACTAGTTTCTAAATTAAATGAAAAGGATGTTTCCTGTTTTCCTAATAATCTTTGAACCCAATTATATGCTTTTATCATTGCATTTAGAAATTGTTTAAGTTTAGTAGCTAACCAATCAAAAGTATTTACAAATGCTAAAGCAATTAAATCACCTGCATTTGCAAATGAAACTCTCATTATTTTAGAACCCAATAACATAAGTCTTATTAGGAAGCCAATTGATTTCTTTATCTTTCCTCCACCAGCTTGCCAATTTTTTACCCATCCATCTAATGCTTCAGCTTGTTTTGGAAAGAATATTCCTAATAAAAATACACCTAATAATGCAAACGCAGCAACTACTAGTAAAATCTGAGCTATCCATACAGCAAGCGACCATATAAAACCAAATACTGCAGATAATCCGACTCCAAGTGCTGCTGCAAATCCAGGAAATAACATACTTAGTCCACCAATAGCTAAAGCCATTTGACCTACTACAAGTAAAACTATAGCAAGTATTGTACCAAATATAATTAAGTTAGTTGTTAACTTTGGATGGGCTGCTACCCATTGTGTAATAGCGCTTATAACATCTAAAATCATAGGCATTAGCGGTTCAAGTGCAGTATTTATTGCACTACCTACTGTAAATTTTAAGAACTCCCAATGAACTGAAAGTCTTTGAATACTAGTTCCAAGCATATCATTAGACTCCATTACCTTTGTGAATGAAGTTGTTGCAGCTCTACGTATACCATCGAAGAGTCTTTTAAGTGCCATACCAGCAAACATAACACTAAGGAACGCCATATTAAATCTCTTTCCTGCTTTCCTCGCACCCTTCATAACCTTAGTAAAATTAGTAACCTTGTTACCTGCCTGGTCAACTAATGCACCAGTCTTGTTAAACATATATCCCTGTTTCTGTATACCCATAGATAATTTATTAACACTCATTCCAGTCTTTTTAGACCAATTATTTAGAAATCTATTTTTAGCGGTTATACCATCTGTTGCTGCCTGTTGTTTTGCAGCCATCTGTGCTTGTTTAGCATTTCTAAGTGCAGTTGCTTTTCTTAATTTTTTCTCACTAGCAATCTGTCCTTGAGCAGCCTTTACAGTTTTTTCAGTAGTGTTTTTGTATTTTTCACCTAGCTTAGAAATCTCTTTAGCCGCTACCTTAACCTTCTCTTGGCCTTCTAGTAAATAAGCTATCTTTACTAATATCTTTTTATTTATTATTTCGCTCATCTTCTTTTATTTGCCCTCCTCTTTTGTTCATTTTCTTTTTGTATCATCTTAAGTAATAAATTAAATGTTGGAATAGGAAGTGCTTGTAATTCTTCTAATGTATATCCAAATGTTTTCATAATGACATAAAACACTTGAATTAAGTTCTCATCACCACCATCTCTGGCAAGTGATTTAAGCTTCTCATTAGGATTTAGCATCTTCTAGTAATTTCTGTTTAGCATCTGTAGTGTCAACTCCATTAATTTTACTGACTGCATTCATAATGTCTTCTAAATATTCTATACTAACATTACTAGCTTGCTCTTCAGTTACATCATTATCAATTTGTTTCAATACTCTGTAAATAACTTTTTGTATTGCCTTTCCTGCAATATCTTCGTTCTTACTTCCCATCTTCTGTATCAAAGGTAAATCGTCAACAGTGAATGGTTTAAGCATATAGTTCTCACCACCAATTGTTACCTCAACTGGGTGTGCTAAAAACTTGTCTATTTTACTCATTTTTCATCCTCCTTAAATTTAATTGGTTTACCTCTAATTGATGTTCTAGGTTTCTCCTCTGTTTTCTCAACTGGAGTATCTAGCCCTATCTTAATTGGTAGCTCTGAGTTTAAAAACTTATACTTAAGGTTCTCATATTCAGTTGCCATTTTGATTAAATAAGAAACGGTCTGGCCATAGTCGTTTGAGAATTCCTCGATGGCACGAGTTTTAATATACTCCTTTGCCCAACTAGGAATCCTGGATATGACCAGTCCTTCAAATTGAATTTTTTCTTTAAGTTTGTCCATTTATTTCACCTTAAGCGTAAGCAGATATTACTGCTAGCTCTCCTGTTTGTGTAGATTCAAATGTTGTATTTGAAGTTCCAGCTTTATTGAAAGGTGTAACCTTAAAGGTTATACTAAATTTCCAAACTCCATCTGTAAAAGACGCATCAACTTTTGTGAAATGTCCATTTTGATATTTCCATCTCATTGCGTTGTCTCCTGAAGTTGTAGCAGCTGTTGCTGTTGTTTGACTTCCGTTATCAGTAGCTAATATAACTAATTGATATTCATCAAAGTTATGGTCTGCACTAATTGTACCTACGCTAGACGATGTTGTCATGCTTCCCATTAAGTCATAGAAACCATTTCCTGCTGAACCTGATTGTGTTCCTATCTCAATAGCATATCCTTCCAATGTAATCTCTGTATCTTCCTGTGGTAAAGTCTTTTTTAATCTTCCACCACGGATAGTTGGTACTGAATCTACTCCTTTCTCTCCTCCTGGAATATCTACAGTTTCAATTATTGTATTAAAGTTAATATCGCTTCCACTCTTTTTAGTTATACTAAGTAAAGTAGAGCCTTCTCCAAATGTGTCTGTTGGTATTGCCATTATTTTTTCCTCCTAATTGATTTAATTCTTTTGTATGGCTTTCCAGCCTCTGGTTCTACAAATTTCTTCGCTTCAATATAAGGTTCGAATGTTCTTTTATCATAATCTACTGAACATCCTTTTTTAATTTCTATAATTTTATTTGGCCCAACTATTACTAGTGCTCCATTTAATCTTATGAATTTCTCTTCGTTTGTTTTATTTTTTAATTTCATGCTGATTCTATTGCTACACTTGTAGCTTTTGATAATTTTTCTTGTAGTTTTGCTAAATTCTTTTCTAATGCATTTCTAATAAAGTGTTTTGCTTTCTGACCTTGTATTAATATTGTAACTCCTGGAGGTACACCATATGTTCCTGAAAGTGTCCCAAGTGAATTTTTAGTAGATGCATTAGAATTTACCAAATGTCCTTTAAACCCTCCTTCTTGGTATCTACCATAAGGACTACTCATTGTAAGGTTCCAACCTTCTGTACCTTTATTTGCTTTAATAGAATCTGCCATATCACCAGTCATTCTTGGAGCACGAAGTTTAGCAGATTTCTGAACATCTTTCATAAATTGTCCATCAGTTTTATCTATCGCTATCTCTATTTTTGGTGATAGATTTAATAATATTTTACTTATTCTCTGGTCACCATTGATTGTTACTTCAAATGCCATTAGAAAGCTCCAGTATCAGTATACCTAAATTGAAACGTAAATCTTGCTATACGCACATGTATCTTAATACTCCCCCTTTGTACCATGTCTGATTCTGTTGAATCTAAATGAACCATATGTAAACCGTTAGATGCGAAGGCTAATTTGCCTGTTTCTATGGCATCTATAATTTTATCAACATATCCATCTGCTGATTCTGATTGATTAGTATAAATCTCTACATCTATCATTCCATCTACTTTACTTCTTGCTAATGTAAATTTCTCTGTGCTCATAGTAGGTGTAGTTACAATGCACATAGGATAATTAGATTTTGTTTCGAAAGCTTTGTCTGGGTAACTAGCAGCTACTTTAGAAAGTGTTACAATTGTACTGTCAGAAAGAGTTTCAGAAGTGTTAACAACCTCGGAGACAATTCTATCTTTAAAAGTCTTCCAGATATTTTTTGTTAGTGTACTTTTGTTTACGTCTACCATTTACTCTCCTGAGTGTGTGTCCTCAATGGACAGATATATTAACATATTTAAGTATATAAATATATCCTCATTAATCTATCTTAGAACATCTAACTTCTTTTACAAAGTTCTTGTCCTGTATGTTGTGATTAACTACATCCTTAATTTTAAACGTGGATGAATTGTATAGAATATTGTTGCCTACTTCTAGGTTTTCTTCTGTAGACTTTGCGAAGAATACTTTATCTCCTGGAACGAAGATACCTTCTTTGTTAAATTCTTCATCTCCTACTATATCATTGTGAACTACTGTGATAGTGGAGTCAGAAGTTGAGTAATAATCATCTCCATATTCAGAAGATGTGCTTAAAGTTGTCACACTTAATGTAACAGAATTACCAAATCTTGTTATTTGGTTGTCAATTGCTGAAGTAGATACCATTAGAACCCTATCCTTGATTTAATTCCTAGTACAATACAAACAGCACTTGATAAAATAGTTAGCCATACATATTGTATTTTCTTATGGAATTGATAAGAAGATAATAATTTCTTAATCTCTTCCGTATTACTATACAAAATAGTTAATTGTTGACTTTGTTTCAATTTGTCAAATTCATGTTGGGTGATATATAATCCTTTTGTCATCTATATACTCACTTTTGACTCTATCCAATTAGATTCGAACCATGCAAAAGAATTTAATTTTTTCAAAATATCAGAATATTTTTGGTAGTATTGTCCATACGTGTCAGACAATTTAGTATTAATGCTAACGTTCCCAAACTTTTGTGCTCCAGACATTCCAACATCTCTCTTCAAATATGCATATGAAGCTGTTAAATAAGTTGCTGCTAGATTAAGTAGTGGGTCTGGTGTATCTGGGTCGAAATGTGTATAAGAATAAGTAATATACATAGAGTAATCAGAAGAATATGCAGTATCCAATACAAATTTACAATCATCAACATCTATACTTGATACAGTTGCTTGTGTTTCAACCGAATCAGAGTCGACCATATATACTATAATATCGGATGTGTCAACTGAGCCATCCAAGTTGTTGTCTCCGATAAATTTGCCTTTCCAGTTAACAAGGTAATATGTAGTATTAGAACCGTCTATATCATTCTCTCTAGTAGCATCAATGTATCTTACCTTCTCACGGGTAATCTTATTATTGATAGCATACATGAGCTCTTTAGTAGCTTCACTGATTAAGCTTGTTAAATCTGCATCAGAAATATCTGAAGTTGATAAATCTGTTAATAGCCTAACCTTTTCAATAGTGGTTAGTGCCATATTTATCTACCTACCTCTGCAACAGCCTGTTTGCTAGTATAATTCATATATATAATTCTTTCAGATGCCATTCCGTCATTGGCTAAGGCTTCTGTAAGCTGTGATATAATTGTAGCATTGTCTGTAGAAGTGCTTGCATATATTTTATATGTTCCCTTTATTGTTGTTGTAACAGTCATAGTTTATTTCCTCCTATTATTTTTGGGTTTATTTACATTAACTTTCAAAGTAGCTGGCCACTTACCTGTCTCTCGGTAAACGTTTAATAGAGCTTTAGCTTCCTTAATCTTTCCAGCTCTAACTAGCCTTTTGTATTCTTTTTTATACTCAGTCTTTCTCATTTTTATACCTCCGTATATTTATTTAAGCAAATCCCGATTTAGGGTCATCCATTGCGATATATCCAACAATAATTGTTGTAGCCGTTGTAGCACCACCATCTGCGTGAATTGTAAATCCACTCAAAGTAGGCACTGAAGGGTTAGTTGTAATAGTATCGTCACTTGTTTGCGCGTTAACCATAATCACTGGTGCATTCTTAAACTTTCGTTTAAAAGTTACAGCAGCAGTTCCGTCTCCACTAGAGTCTAGTGTGACTGAGGCAGTTCCCGCTTGGATGTTCTGTGCTTTCATATATCCAGAGTGTACTCCGTATTTCCCATTTTAGTTTTGTTGTCTCCATATTTAGTTTATGTTTCCCCTAGAATATTTCATCTAGGGGCTGACAGGTTTCCCTGTCCCCACATTTATCTAGCCAATCAAAATTGGCACTTTTATTAAAATAAAATTAAAAGTAAAAATAATTAAATTATTTACGCGTCTGTAACATCTATCTTTATGATAGAATCATCGTGAACAACTGCTCCAGCATATGCGGTCTGTAGGACTATTGTCTGAGAAGCTTGCCATGGTAATGGAGTAACACTAATGCTAGGTTCCAATCCCCATACGAAAGTGTATGCTTTTCTAGGCACACATAAGATACATCTTGTTTGTGCAGCTGTTGCTGTGGTTGCATCTGGTGCAGTCCCACTAACGGCTGTTGATTCAACGTTGTTTGTTACAACAACTTTGATACCAAGATATTTTCCTATCTCTCCGTTAAGTACAACTTCATTACTACCATATTCGGCAGCGTTAACAAATTGTGAATCTTTACGTAGAGCCATTTCCTGTGCAGGTCCAATAAATAATACATATGGTGCGGACACATCGTTTTGCCATCCGTTTTTCCAAGTAGTAGCGTCCATAGTTGGAACACCACTGTTGTTATACCAGTTGTTATTATCTTTCAAGTATCTTGCTCCTTCAGCAATCATATCTGTTGTTAATACATCTCCATTTGATAAGGCACTATCTGCTGTTGCATCTCCACCGAATAGTGTTAATGCACCTTGCGTACCAACTACTGCTTCTGTAGCATCACCGATTCCCTCAGCAATATCCACGTCCACTTCGTCAGCAATAGCATAAACAAGTTCTTCCCTTGCTTTGTCTACCAAATTAAAAACGTTAACTCTTGCAGAATAATTTTCAATTGTAATTCTAGCTGTATAAAAGGCTGGAGTAATAGTTACACCATCCAAGTTATTCATAGTGGTGTTCGTAATATCCGAACCTGCTTTTTCACCAGAATCAAATTGCATACCTGTTGAACCTCTATCTCTTCCAAGATATTTTGTCCTCTTATATTCGACGTAATCTTTTGCTCCCTGTCCAAGCATTCGGACATTTACAGTATCTAGAAAGAAAAATCTCGTTCTAGCTGCGTCAAGCAATTCTGCGCCGTACATAATAGGCTGGTTAGTATAAGCACTGATGCTGCTACCTCTTGTAGCTGCTACGTTTGTCTCGTCGGACAATTTCATAGTTTTATTCCCTTGCATTGTCTTGTAGTACCTTAGCCAACCTCATTTCAGATTCTGAATATGTATTACCGAGTAATGCGTGTCGTGGTGCTTCTGTTTCTTCGAATTCTGGAATAGAAAGTGATACTTTCTCCATTAATTCTTTTTCCTCAGTTGCTTCCTTAACCTCTGCTACCTCTTCCTTAACTTCAGCTTTAACTTCTTCAAGTTTCGCTACCTTTGCAGATAACAACTTTAGTTCAGATAAGATTGCAGATAATGCGCTACTAAGTTCTTCTTTGTCTTCTTCCTCTTCTTTCACTGGCTCTGCTTTCACAGCTTCAGCTTCGATAACAGGTGCTTCAATAGGTTTAACTACTTCTGCCTCAACAACTTCCTCAGTCTGTTCTTCTATAGGTTTTTGAGTTTCTTCGCTCATTTTTTTCTTGACTAATATTTTCCCCCCTTTCAATACTTTTAAGTCTTCATCCTCGTCCTCTTCATCTTCTTCATCTTCTTCATTTGCAACTTTCTTTTTTTTCTTAGGATATTTTATTGGTTGATTAGTAGTTGCCCCACCTATTGGTGAACCTCCACTTGCTGCAGACCCAGTTACTCCAGCTTCTAATTTTATTAATTCTTCTCTCAATTTTTGAATTTCTTCTAATACTTTGTCTTGAGATAAATTGATATATGCATTCTTACATGCTGGGTCATACACTACACTGAAATTATTAAATGTAAAATTTACAAACTTTCCTTCCTCATCTTCCTTACCTAGAACTCTAGCACTGATACCTAATTTTGCTCCACCTACCGTTAATTTTCTAGCTAAGTCTTCATCTAAGATTTCTAAGTCACCCATTAAAGTATCTCCTTCTAATCTTATATTCAAAACATTACCTAACCAATTAATAGCTTTCTCGTCGTGGTCATAGATAAGTGCATAATTATATTTGTCAGTCCAATCAGTAGTTGTAAATGCTTTTGCAATTTCTTCTTGGGAAAAATCTAGTCCGTTCCATACACCAGGGGATAAAAGTACTTTGTTTTTCAGTAAGATTTTGCCTTCTGTTTTAAATTGCTCTAGAACTGTAGCAGAATCAAGACTATTAATATCTGCGTTCAATGTATCACTGAGTCTAATAGATTGTATTTGCATATATAAATACTTTTATTTAAGTATTTAAACATATCCATATTTAAATAGTTATTCATAGAAAACGTTTTATACGATTATAGGTTCTTCAATGACTTCTACTACTGGTTTTAGCGCATTGTATCTATCTAATATATCTTGTAATGGTTTCTTCTTTGCGTTCCATTGTGCTATTACACCATCATATTTATCTATCTTAGCCTGTAATTCTGCTATATTATAACTAACTTTTGTGATTTTAGGCTCTTTGTAAGTTGTTGATTTTACAAAGTTATCACCCTCTTTTGATTCAGTAATGATAGCTGGGTTGCTATCTACTGCTATTTTCTCTATTATTTCTGCCGAACTTTGGTATATTTTTTGTTTTATCATAATAACTCATCTTGTTTTTGTTAAAGTTTTAAATTATCAACCAATTAGCATTGTTTGACATTATTTTGATATTGTCCCATTGCTCAATAGTCTGTGTTAATTCTCCATCTATAGTTTCTGTGCCATCTCCATCAATAGTTATACTTCCTGCACCTGTATTCTTCATTGAGTAAACTCTACCCTCTATTCCTACTGCTGTTGGTAAAGTAAGTGTAAAACTATTAGCTGTACATTCAATCTGATAATCACTTGCAGTTAAAGTATAGTTTGCTGTCTTAGCTACATAATCGTGAGCCATAGAACCTTCTACGTGTAGAGTTGAAGTTGGACTACTTGTTCCTATTCCTACATTACCACCAGTTTTCACTATTAACTTCGTTCCAACACCTTGTTCTCTAATATGAAAATCATCAACACTATCACTATCTTGCCCAACATCCCACGTGACAGAACTTTCAGTTGAATTAAATCTAATTAATGGATAATTTGTTGCTAATTCTAATAACTTACCAGGACTACTAGTTCCTATTCCTACATCACCTTTTAAATATGTCTTTGTAATACTATCATTTCCTAATACTACTGTATTACTTCCTATTCCTGTTGTTCCATATCCTATTACTATTTCATTTGTATCTCCAGAAGCAAGAGCTTTTGTATTAGCACCTAAATAAACAGAAGTAGTAGAAGTTTCATTAGCAGTAGAACCATCAGCTATATATCTTCCAGCTTGATAACCATTAGCTGTGTTATAATATCCTGTTGTGTTTGAATTTAGAGAATAATATCCATTAGCTGTGTTATTAGTTCCTGTTGTGTTTGAATATAGAGAAGCGTATCCATTAGCTGTGTTATAATATCCTGTTGTGTTTGAACGTAGAGAAGCATATCCATTAGCTGTGTTATAATATCCTGTTGTGTTTGCATATAGAGAATAATATCCATTAGCTGTGTTATTAGTTCCTGTTGTGTTTGAATATAGAGAAGCGTATCCATTAGCTGTGTTTTGATATCCTGTTGTGTTTGAATATAGAGATTCATATCCATTAGCTGTGTTTCGATTTCCTGTTGTGTTTGAATATAGAGATTGATAACCTATTCCAGTATTATATGAAGCGTGATAAGTCTGAGTTGCAGTTGAACCCATAGTTAAATTACCAGCACCTCCTACAAAAGTATTATATCCATCAGTAGTAACCGTCCCATTATCTCCATAATTAAAGTTATGCATAAAAGGAGTTGCACCTTTATAGATAATTCCGTATGGATTACCTGAATTATAAGTAGTAGTAGGTAATTCAAAATTCTTAGTAATTTCAAGTTGTTGTGTTGGACTAGTTGTTCCTATTCCTACTCTTGCATTATTTGTATCTATTGTCATTGTTGGAGAAGCTAAATCAAAACTATCATCAAATTTAATCTTTCCAGCATCTGAACCATCAAGTCCAATATATGCTATTTCACCAGTTGTTTCTAACCTGATTAAAACATCATTATCTCCAGTAGCACCAGCAGTAATCATAAGTCTTGCATTATCTCCAGCAGCAGTACCAGTATTTGAAATTCCCATATTAACATTATCTCCAGAACCATCTAGAGAAACATCTAAAAGTTTATCTGGACTAGTTGTTCCTATTCCTACATTACCATCTGAATCTATACGCATTTTTTCTCCACCAGTATTACCAGTTTCAAAGAACATTTCATTTCCAACTGCTCCAATTAAAACTGAAGAATCTGCAGAAGTTGTTGCATCTTTCAAAGATATTTTCGCATTTGTATCAGAACTTTCTACTACCAAACCAATATCATTAGTTCCAGAGTTTATATGTAATGTACGAGAAGGGTCATCTGTTCCTATTCCTACTTTTCCATCTGATTTTATAATCATCCTACTTGTTAAAGCACCACCTGTTGCTTGGGTATAAAATTGCATCTTTGCACTATCTATTGCTCCATCTACTGCCCCTCTAATATAAGCTAAAGGGTCATTATCTCTTGCAAAAACTACTGCACCAATATTAGAGCTTACTCCAGCATCAGTATGGTCTAATACTATTTCTGCGTGGCTGTCTGAACTTATATCCAGTGTTTTAGCATCTGCAAGAACAAGAGGAGCTGGACTAGTTGTTCCTATTCCTACATTACCACTCCCCAATATTCTCATACTTTCATGAGTAGCATCTCCTGTTCTAGTATAAAATGCTAAATCTCCTGAAGCTCCTGAACCCGTTCTAATTCCCTTAATTTTAGCACTTACATGACCATCATCA
>Ga0208904_1001790_pt1 | contig 14216 bp, 19 predicted proteins | sample AntAceMetag02UKB_FD_184774 | JGI IMG/M metagenome (GOLD analysis project Ga0208904, IMG submission 184774) | Saline lake microbial communities from Ace Lake, Antarctica - Antarctic Ace Lake Metagenome 02UKB (SPAdes) (version 2) | ecosystem: Environmental > Aquatic > Non-marine Saline and...
AGTGGAAAGAATAAAAATAGTTTTAAATAAATTAGTTAAAAAGAAAAATTTAACTAGAAAAGAAAGTTTTATTGTATTCAAAAATTTGATTGATGGAGAATATAAGGAACTAAATGATATTTATCTTGGATCATTTTTATCATCTATGCAAACAAAAGGTCCGACTAAAGAAGAAATTGCTGGTTTGATGGATGTTGTTTTAAAATATGACAGAATCCCCTTAAAAGTGAATAATAGTGGAAAACTTTGTGGAATAGTTGGAAGTGGCAGAGATACAATTAAAACAATAAACATAAGTACCGCAGCAGCTATTGTAGCATCTGGATTGGGGGTTAAGATAGTTAAAAACGGTTGTAGATCTGAATCAAGTGTTTCTGGCACAACAGATGTTTTAGAAGAACTAGGGGTGAATATTAATGCAAATCCTGATGATATGATTAAAAGTCTTGAAAGAAACAACATCGGATTTTTTGATGCAGAACCTTATTTTCCAAAGATGTTTAAGAATTATGTTGGAAAATTTCCTTTTATAAATCCACTAAGCTATGCTTTATCTGTTGCCAGTGCAGTTGAATTTAAAAGGATGATTTTTGGACTTTCTAATCCAAACACAGAATTTACAGCGAATATATTGAGAGAAATGGGATTTAAATTTGCTTTAGTCGTTCAAGGGTTTGATAAACAAAAAAACAATATCGATGAATTATCTAATTTGGGGAAAACAAAGATATCTGAATTAAAAAATGGAAAAATCAGAACGTATTATATTCATCCAAAAAATGTCGGGCTAGAAATTAGGGATTACAAGGAGATTGCACAACACAAAACTAATCAAGAAAATTCATTGCACTTAGTAAAGATATTACTGGGGCAAGCTAATAAAACCAGCATGGAAATTGTTGCAATTAATGCTGGAGCCTTACTTTATATTTCTGAGAAAGAAAAAACATTGAAAGTAGGCGTAGATAAAGCCCTTAAATATATTTATTCTGGTGAAGCAATTAAACAATTAGAGAAACTTGTTTCAACTTCTAAAGGAGATATTAAAAAATTAAAAAGATGCATTAAAATAGCATCAAGATAAGATGGAAAGTTTAATCAAAGATTTAATCAGAGAATTAGAAAAACAAAAAGAAGGAATTATTAAAAAAGTTAGTTTGGACTCGGGTATCGGTCAAAAAAACTTAAATATGGAATTTGAAGATTCCCTTTTAGCATTAAAAGGTTTATCGATTCAATCTAAGAAATTATTAAAAGATAAAAAAGTTTTTGTACCAGATTATAAAAAGAGAGCAATTATAACTAAGATTCCGAAAGGAAAGGTGTTATTAATTCTTCCTTCAACAACACCAATTCTTTCTTGTATTCTTATTCCGCTATGTGCAGCTTTCTCTGGGAACATGGTTGTAGCTAAACCTTCTTCTAAATCTAAAAGTATAGCACTATTTCTAAGTAATTTTTACAAAACTAAGAAAATTAAAAATATAAAATTTAAAATAGGTTCTGGCAAAGAATTTTTATATAACATTCTTCATGACAATTACGATTTTATATTTTTTATGGGGAGCGAGGAAAATGGGATGGAAATTCAAACATACTGCAACAAAAATAAAATTGAATATTCTGGTGAATATGGGGGTAATGACTGGGCAATTGTTTTTGATGGAAACTTGGAAGAAATAACTGACAAAATCGCAAAAAATGTAATGTTTAAGGAAGGTAAAGATTGTGACTCTATTAAAGGAGTTTTAGTTAATAATAAATTTTTTAATAGATTTTTAATAACACTAAAGAACAAACTCAGAGATATAAAGATTAATGAGAACCCCTCACATTCAGATATCACCAAACCAGGTTTTTGTTCTAGTCTATGGATTAAAAAATTTATTTCAGAGCAAGATATTTTAAATTTATATAAAAAGAATAATCATGGGTTGAGTGTTGCCATTTTTAGGAAAGATACTAAAAAGGCTTTAAAATTGGCTAGAAAGATAAATATTGCAAGAGTTATAATGAATTCAGATACCTTAGATATACATCCACTAATCCCGTGGGGGGGCATAAAATCAACAAGCTATGGTGGAGTAGAATATTGGGTAACTAAGTTTACCAATAAAAAGCTTATCGAGTTTTCTTAAAATCTAAGGCAGAATTGTTTTTCAAAATACATTTTTCAACAATTGATTCTGAAACTTTCTTTTCGTTGCTTTGAAATTTCCCGATAAAATCTATTAATTTATCTTGAAACATCTTTTTCATTTCTCCGCTTAATATTTTTCCTTTCTTGTATTTTTTTCCGATTTCATTTGCTTCTTCCTCACTTAAGAAAAAAGCTTTAAGATATTGAAAAGACATATCTTGCTCTGTATTTCCTCCCAATTTTCTATGCTCTTCAACAGTCTTCTGTCCCCCAGATAAAGCATTATTAATTTTTTTCTTTATTGTTTTTTCATCATCATGAAAAAATATCGCATTATTTTTAGACTTAGACATTTTTTCCCCATCTAATCCAGGTAAAAACTTAAGATGTATAATTGAAGGTTTATTGTAATTCATTCTACCAGCAATATCTCTACATATCCTAATATGAGCATCTTCATCAGGACCAATTGGAACCAGAACATTTTTAATCCTAAATTTTTCTTGAGGAAATAAAATATGCGCTGATTGGACTGCAGGATAAAAATGCAAACCGATATTATTATCTGGAGAATACCCATAAGTCGCTTTAATTTCAGAATAATTAACTCTTTTAGAAAGCTTTATTGCCAAGTTGTATATGTTTGTATAGATTTGATCAATAATAAAATAAGTGTTGTGAGGGTCAAATCCATAAGCTAAGAATTGCTTAGCAAGTTCCTTAGAAAAATTCAGAGCTTGTTCTTGGGTTTCAACCTTTCCCGCAACATAGCTTTCATCATCTGAGATGGGTACAAAAACAGGAATTCCATATTTTTTTTGAAAATAAAGATTTGTATCGAAAACAACCTTATGCCCTAAATGCAAGGTTCCAGAAGCATTAGCTCCAGAGACAATTGCGCATTTCTCTCCTTTTTTTAATGCACTAAAAAATTTATCAAAATCTCTATGGGAATAAATTAATCCCTTTTCGAAGGTGTAGCAATCAGGAATATCTTTCAAATTGGATGCCCTGCTAGCCCCAAACTCCTTTATGAGTTTTTCATTGTCTACTAGCAAATTGTTATTTTCCATAAAGTATTAATCTTTTTGAGATTTATAAGCCTATTCATAACCAAGTAGATTTTATTTTTTTATCACTAACCATATCCTATAAGGATAAACTATGCATCTTCCATTATTATTCTTATTTTAAATCGCCTTTCCAAAAATTCTTAAAACTTCCTTACCCTCTTTTGTCAAACCTAATATAGACCTATTTGTTTTTGGAATTTTATTTCTTGTAATTAATCCTAATTCTAACATTCTATTAATATGCGTCCTTAAACTAATTGCACTAATCTTAAGATAATCTCTTAACCACATTATTGCAACATCTTCTTTTTGAGTAATTATTTTTAGAATCATTACATCTACTTCATTAAGCAGTATTTTACTTCTATCACCTTCTTTTCTCTTCACCATTTTATAAAATATTCACATTACTATATAAATCTTTATACTACATATTGTTACATTATTTCTTATATCTACTATACTAGAACAATCCTTTTAAATCGTGATTTGGAGATATAATTATAGATAGCGACGATAAAAGGATAATAAACAGCTTAAAATAAGCCATATTAAGCTCATATAGAAAGAATTATTATCCAACCCATATAAAACCACTAAGGGTTTTATAACTCAAAAAAAGAAGATAAAAAGGAGGTCAAAATGGAGAAAAAAATCAAGCCAATAAAGGTTAGTGAAAACAGCCAAAAAGAAGAAATTGTGAAAAAGCCGGGTTTTAGAAAATATTCACAAAAGATAAAAGAACAAGTAATAACATGGCACAAAGAAGGCAAGAAACCTGAACAGATTGTAAAAGATTTAGGTGGAAAAGGCCCTAAAATCAAGGCTGTTAAACGCTGGATTCATAAACACGAATTAAAGTATTAATTATTTTTTTTGGAAGTTCATTTAATCATAATTTATTTTTGTTGCAAGATATTCATCAACAAAACTACCTAACCCATCTGCTTGATATTCATTCATTATGTCATATATTATTTTTGAAAATTCCCCAAACTCTCTTAACTCTTTTTTCCTCAACAACTTTTTATTTCCTTTTAATTCTGAATGAGGTTGCAAGTAATAAATTAACTGATACAAAATTTCTTCAAATATATCACCCATTGTCTTAAGTCTTAATTTCTTCTTTTGAAAAATCTCATAATTAGAATTAAAACTAATTTTCAAAAGTTCAATTAAATATTTATTATTTTTATATTTTGAAATAAGAAGATAAGGGTCTTTGCCATATCTTTTTTTAATCATCTCACTAATATGTTTAATGAATTTTCTTCCTAAAGTTTCCCACCTAACCCAATAATAAATTTTATTTTTTATTTCCTTTCTAAAAATTAATTCATCGCTATACATATCTATAAGTTCATTAGAAATATTTGTTTTAGACATTCCCTCACTTTCGCAGTATTCTATCCCATTCTTTTTTGTTTTCTTCTTTTTTCTTTTAAACGGCTTTAATTCACTTTCTAATTCTCTAAGATATTTCTTTTTATCCTCGAGAGCAAGAAGAATTAATGTAGATGTATAGTTCCTTTCAACACTTAACCTCTTTCTTCCCATCTTCAAACGAGTTAAAAATACTATATAAAACTTTGTCCTAAAATAGAGCTAAAAAAAGCAATATATAGAAGTTTTCATTTGGTATCCCATGGAAAAACAAATCGAACAAGACGAGCTAAATAAACTGAAACAACAGATGCAAAATCTTGTAAATCGATTTGAGTCTGCCATAAAGAAAATTGAAAGGAGGTCAGAGAAAAATGAATCCAGAGAAAAAGAAGGACAAGGCTCAGAATAAAAAGGAGGATAAAGATAAGAAAAAGAAAGAGAGGTCAAAAAGAGTAAGTTTATACGAAGCAAGGCTCGGAGAATTTATTCATGGAATATCTTTAATCAACTCAATAGAAGCACACTGGGATATGCAAGAGATAATCTTGAGTTTTGATACTAGAGAAAATATGGTTCCATTTATGTTTTTAACAGACTGCGTTTTTGCGTCTAAAAACGGAAACCATGAACAGATAGCTAGAAGCTAATCTGACCTCCTTATTTTTTTTGAAAGATTAAAACTCAATAAAAGAGTGATAGCAAAATGGAAGAACAAAATCACCACAGAGAATGGCTAAAACGCCATGAAGGATTAAGATTCCTTAGAAATGCAGAGCAAGGAAATACTAATAGAAAGTGGGAATTAAATTATAGCGATGAAAACTATGACCCTACTATTAACTTAATAGAAATAGGAAAACAAGAATTAATTTTAGAATATGATGAAACAAGTAAAATAAAAGAGAGTAATAATAAATCAACACAAGAACAAAGAGAAAAATGGATGCAGGAAATTATTAATAAAGTAAAAAAAGAAAATATTAAATTTGAATTACATGACCACAAGGGAAAATGTCCTCATTTAACATTATTTCTTAATAGAGATGCAACTAAAGAAGAAAAAGAATCTATAATAAAACACTATGCTACTAAAGAAAGTGAAGAATTCTTAGATACAAGTTTATGTGGCAATCATTTAATTGCTGTCCCTTATGTAAAACATTGGAAATATGGAACTATAAAAGAATTAATAAAAAATGGTGGAGAATTAATTATTAATGTTGATGACGACAAATTCATAAAAAATATTAATAATAAAAATAGAGAATTTATTGTTAAAAGTATTGGTGGAATCACAACAAAAATTGTTTCTAGGATTAAAATAACTGACTTAGCTATGGAATATGGTCTTAAGAAAGGAACAGGAACTAAATTATATCATTGTTGTTTTCATGAGGATAAAAAACCAAGTTTAAGTTTAAACGACAAAAAAGGATTCTTCAAATGTTTTGGGTGTGATAAGTCAGGCAATATTATTGACTTTGTTTCTGAATGTGAAAACATCTCTAAAGAAGAAGCAATACTCAAACTTAAAGAAAGAGCAGATATTATTGATTACAAAAAAAGAAGAGAATTCTCTGGCGATGAACTAATAAGATTAAGAGATGATGTTTTATTAAATTTAGCAGCACATCAAACAAGAGATGCAACAGAATTATTATGTGAATATTTAGAAAGGCATGAGCATATTTATACTACAAGAGATGATATCAAGGCTGAAGTTTGGATTTATAGAGAAGGGATTTATGTTCCTAATGGTAAAACATACATTAAAGAATTTTGTAGAGAAATCTTAGGCGAAGCTTACACTCCACACTTAGCAAATGAAGTTATAAACAAAATTGAAACAGACAACTACATTGATACAAAAGAATTTTTTAATTCTGAGAGTGTAGAAGAAATTCCTGTTCAAAACGGGGTGTTAAATATTATCACAGGAAACTTAGAGAATTTTAATTCTAAAAAAATATTTTTTAATAAACTTCCAATAAAATACGACAAGACAAAAGAATGTTCTTCAATTTTAAGTTTTCTTTCTCAAGTGTTAAAAAATGATAGTGATATTCCAGTAATAGAAGAATTATTTGGTTATTGTTTATTAAAAGATTATAGAATTCAAAAAGCATTTATGTTTAATGGCTCTGGCGCAAATGGAAAAGGCAGAATCTTAGAATTATTAAAAAGATTTTTAGGACCTGAAAATTGTGTGAACATTCCACTACAAGATTTTGAAAAGGATAATTTTGCAATGTCTTTACTACATGGAAAACTAGCAAATATTAGTGGAGATTTGAGTAGTCAAGCATTAGATTATACTGGTAATTTTAAAATGCTTACAGGTGGAGATATCATCTCAGCAAATAGAAAATTCTTATCAAGAATCACATTTACAAATTACTCAAAACAAATTTACTCTGCTAATCAACTGCCTAGAACTTATGACTTAACACCAGCATTTTTTAGAAGATGGGTATTAATTGATTTTCCTTTTACATTTTGGCCATTAGGAGATTACAAAAAATTAACAGATATTGAAAAACAAGAAAAAATAGGTAGTAAATTAAAATTTAGAATTGCTGACCCAATCATAATTGAAAAAATAGTTTGTGAAGATGAATTATCAGGACTTCTAAATAAGGCATTAGAAGGATTGAAAAGATTACTAGAGAAAAAGGATTTTTCTTATTCTAAGGGTATTGAAGATGTAAAAAATATGTGGATTAGAAAAAGTGATAGTTTTCAAGCATTTTGTATGGACTGGGTTGAATCTGATTCTCAAAGCATTATTTCAAAGGCAGAATTAAGACATGTTTATAGTGAATATTGTAAAAAACATAAAATAACCTCTGCCGGAGATAGGGCTATAAAAGAAACCTTAAATCGAGCATATGGGGCAGTAGATGACCGAAAAGTGATGCAAGAAGGGTATATTACAGTCTGGAAAGGCATTAAATTAAAAGAAATAGGAGGTTCTGACTAAATTGTGACAAGGATAACAAGGCTAACAACTACTTTTACACTAATACGCAAAATAAAACTTTACTATTGGGGTTAAAAGATATTGACATTATTGTCATCCTTGCTATTAGAATAACAATGTTGTCAATGATATAAGATAATGGAACAAGAAATAAAACTTATTGGAATTATCAAAAAAGGTATATCTCGAAAGAGAAATTATCAGTGTGGATATGAAAAATGTTCATTTGAATTAGAATCAGGAGAGATTATTTGGTGTAGTTTTTTCATACCTCAAATAAGAGCAGGGTTTAAAGTGAGTGTGATTGGGGTTTGGCACGAAAGTAAAGAATATTTTTGTGCAAGAGAAGTAAGACAAGTTAAGGAGAAAGAAAAATTTAAACAACTTCATTTGAGGAGTTTTGGGTCGAAAGAGTGATATGTCCTTTCTTTAATTCACTAAGTTTATGTTTCTCAGTGTTTAATTTTTTTTCTAATTCTTCAATATCTACATTTTCAAAACCTAATGTTTTTTGTTTTTTTAATCCTCTTACTTTTTCGAGATGGATTTCGTCTTTTGATATTTCCTCTTCTAATTGTGAAATTAATTTTGGTATTCCTTTTTCTATTTTATGTATTTCTCTAACTGATTTTATATTATGAACAACTCGGGCAAGATTAGCAAGATTAGAAAAAACTTCTTTTAAATCCTCATTAGTGTAATTATCTATTTCTACACGACCCACACTTATAGACATTGTAACTATTCTCTTTCTTCCAACTGTCTTTTGTTCTAAGGTTCTTTTCTCCATAGTTTCTTTAATAATTTTTAATAATTCTTGGATGTTGTCTTCTGTTAAATCGTGACATTTAATATTCTTTACTGGAATCCAATTTGCAGAAGATTGCGGAACTCTTGAATCATATTGAACCACAATTGAATATCGTTCATTTAAGTTTTTAATTAATCTTACAAAGTCTTCTCTTTCTTTTTTTGAAACCGAATGCAATATGTTAATAAACCGATTGACGGCTTTTACACCATTAAAAAATAAATCTGCTGTTAATTTATTTTCTTCTAATCTTAACGAGATGTGAGCATTATCTGAATTCGTCAATTCATTCTTAGACATTGAAAAGGAAGGTATCCCTAACCAATTTTGATTACTAACATATTCAACATAATCAGAGGGGTCTAGGTCTGGAAATATCTCTTTGTCATCAACTAAACTTCTAAGCTTATCATAGAATTCTTGATATTTTTTTATAAGTTCGATATTTTTTGTCATGTTTATTACTCTAAATCCATAATATACTCAATCTTTTAAAATTATGTATGTCGGAAGAATGTTAATAATATGGTGTTTGGAACTAATAATATGCTCAAGAGTGTAAGTTCGATTTAGGCCATGGTGACTTCATGTTCACTTATGCTCTTGGGATGACTTTAAAAAATGAAAGCCGGAATATATGCACGAGTATCAACAAAAGAACAAGATGTAGATAAGCAAGTAGATGAATTAGTAGATTATTGTAAGAGAAACAATTACGAGTATGAAGCATTTGTGGATAAGGGTGTTAGTGGAAGCAAGAAGAGTAGACCCGAGTTCAATAGATTAATGGAAGAGGTTAGATTAAGGAAGATTGATTTAGTTGTTGTTTATAAGATTGATAGATTAGCTAGGAGCATACAACACTTCTTAAAAATAATGAACGAATTAAAGAATAAGAACATAGGATTTATTTCAATTACTCAACCAATCGATACTACTTCATCAGCAGGAGAGTTATTAATGAATATCTTAGCTTGTTTTGCTCAATTCGAGAGAACCCTAATTAGAGAAAGAGTTAAGCTAGGAAAGGATAGAAGCAATAAGAAGCAAGGAAGGAAGAATAAGAAGATTAACTTAGATAAGATTAAAGAACTTCACGAGCAAGGATTATCAACTTACAAAATATCAAAAGAATATAACAAACATCACAAACCGTTTATTTCTCACATGACTGTTCATAATGTTTTAAAGAAGTATAAAATAATACCTCCCCCTCAAAATGACTAATTTCTTTACAGCAACTTCCCTATAAAATAATTTCTAAATTAATTTATAAAAATAACTTTTGAGGTAGTTTGAGAGTATCGTTCCCCAACTAAGCTATTCAATTCATATATAGTGTGGGCAGGTGATAAGATTTTATTGGTTATCCAATATATTTTTTATTGGCTATCTAATTCGGAAGAATCCTTTTAAACTAATTGTTGGTGCTTAATTTATAACTTAAAGGAGCAAAATAAAAATGGTTAAGATTAGAAAGTTTATGACGAATCGGTTTACTGTGTATCATCAAGATAGTTTTTCAGAAACACTAGATAATTTCAATAAAATTATAGCATCTAAAGAGTATGATGATACTTTTGGCAATCTTAATTATGAAATGAGATTTAGTGAAGCAGTTAGAAGATTGATTCTATCCTTTGTAAAGAAATATTTTAAGGTAAGTGGTGCAGAAACAGAAGAGGAGAGAAAGAGAATCATAAAACAATTTGAATCTAACGATAGATTAAAGTCGGAAAACACAAAAAATGAAAAAAATAACTAAAAAACAAAAGGAGCATGATAAGAAGAAACTATTATGCTATTGGTGTAAAAAGAGAAAGGCTGTATGTTCTTGTGGTATGTGTAAAACTTGTTTTAATAGACATCTTAAAAAAATAGAAAGATTACAGGAGAAAATCAAACGAGATAGAACTAAGAAGAAAGATAAGGTTTGTTGCTATTGTAAAAAAGAGATAACAACTAAACAAGATGTAAAGGCATACATAGATAGTAGTTATTGTAAGCCTTGTTCTATTAAAATGGCTAAGTGGGCTGATGATTTGTTTGGGCCTGAGTTATTCAACTGAGAAAATTATATTAACAATCTTTAGTTTTTAGTATTATGATTATAGAAGTTATTGTTAGGACAGGAAAGGGTATAAAGTCAAATGAGAAAGAGATAGATAAAACCGTAGATGAAGTTATGAGGATTGGGTTGAGGTTAGGTGGTAAGATAGTTGGTGGTGATGTTTATGGGGATGGGACGAGTTTGGTTTTTAGAGAAATTTTAATAAATTTTGTCCTTCTTCGTTTAACTTAATTAAGCCTCCCTTACCCTTACCATCGATTTCAATAAAATTCCAACTTAGAAGTTTTTCAATAATCCCTCTATTTAACTTCATATATTTATTACACTTAGTTTCTTTGTCTACTTTAATTATCCCTAAATCAAAAAGTTTTAACAACTCCTTTCTTCTACATTCATTATTATTTTTTGCTATAAATTTCATAGCCTCAATTAATTTTTTCTCTGGGAGTTTTACTTCAAATGAAGGAAGATGATTAAAGTCTCCTTCTTCCATAGAATAAAGTCTTAGTCCCTTTGAAATGCTTTTAAATAATGTAGAAGAAATAGCAAAAGAAGTTAAGACTTCTCTTTGACCTGATGAAATATTTAAATAAATGAAATTCTTTTTTTCTTTTTCAATTATTTCTCTTATAGATTTTAAAAGACCAAATATATCATTTGAATTGTATTCTACTAACTCATAAGGAATAGTTTTCTTTTTAAGAACCTTGATTACTTCTTTCTCTGCTTTAAGTGCATCATCAAAATCTTCATCTTTCTTTCTAAATAAATAAATTTTGTCAGCCCTAGATTTTTTTAATGATTCTATAATCCATTTAAATTTAGTTCCGATTCCTAAAAGATGCACTCTAAAATTTTCATCCATTTTAACTTTATTAACTTTTATAACTATAGTAACATAGAAAATTTAATATATAAAAACCTTATGCTCCTGTTATGGAACGAACTAAAAAACTTCAGAGTAAGCATGACTCACGAGTTAGGAAGATTGCAGGAGGATATAGAAGTCAAGGCTGGAAGGTCAAGGCAGATGTATCAGGCTATTCTTCTCCAAGAACTCTCTATGGAAAACGCCCAGATGTTATTGCAACAAAGGGTCAAAAAACAAGAGTTGTTGAAGTAGAAACTAAAGCATCCCTAAAAAAAGACATTCCACAAAGAAATGCCTTTAAAAGATTTACTTCTCATTCGAAAAAGCGAAACTTTAGAACAAGTGTAGTTTAAAATGAATTCTGAAGAACTAAAAGAGAAATTTAAAAGAATTTATAGAATATCCTCAAGGATAAACTTAGTTAAAACTAATAATGTCTACGAATCTATAAAAAATAATCAGGAAGAAACGAAGAATCCATCTAAAGTTACAGAAATCTCTAAAGAAACTAGTTTAAGTAAAAATTCTGTTAGAAACTATCTAAAGCATTTAGTCAATGGAAATTATATTAAAAAAACTAAAAAATATACGCCACCTTTTTTAAAAGTGACTGACAAAAAGGGAGATGCTATAGACTTTGTTTATACTAAGATGAAAAGAGATGATAGGGTTGAAGATGAAGTAAGTAAAACTTTAAGCCTATTAAACTCTCATAACCTTAATCTTTCAAAAGAACTAAAAGAGGATTTTGATTTAGTAAGAACCAGTAAATATTATAATTCAAAATTTTTAATTTCATATAATCACCTTATAGTCTTCATCTGGAATAATTTTGATACGGAAGATTTTGTTAAATTAGAAATTGGAAGTGGAGCAAACAGATATGTTATTTATTGAGCTATAGAAAACCTTAAATTACCCTGATTATCTTTATTTATTATAATGACAGTATATTCACACTCAAGAATAAGCACATATGAAAACTGCCCTTACAAGTATAAGCTGCATTATATTGATAAGGTTAAAGTAGATGTTCCTACAACAATTGAAGCTTTTATGGGAGATATGGTTCATCAAACATTAGAACATCTGTATAAATTAAAGAAATTTAACAAAAGAGTTGCTTTGAATGTTTTAATAAAATTTTATAGAGATTTATGGGATAAAAATTATTCTGACGATATTCTAATTGTTAAAGCAGAGAAGGAAAAACTAACAGCTAATAATTATAAGAAAATGGGAGAGAAGTTTATTACTCATTATTATGAAAGAATGAAACCATTTGACCAACTTACAATTTTGGGATTAGAAACTCAAGATAGAATGACTTTACCAGATGGTAACCAGTGGCATGTTAGAATTGATAAATTAGCTTGTGATTCTGAAGGTAACTATTATGTTTGTGATTATAAAACAAACTCAAGAATGAAGGACCAAGAAGAAGCAGACGAAGATAGACAACTTGCTCTTTATTCTATCTGGGTTAAGGATAAATTTCAAGATGCTAAAAGTGTTAAGCTAATTTGGCACATGTTGGCTTTTAACAAAGATGCTATTTCAGAAAGAACAGATGAACAATTAGAAAAACTTCAACAAGAAGTATGTGATAAAATTAAAGAAATAGAAAATGCAAAAGAGTTTCCGAGAAATCAAACAGCTCTATGTGATTATTGTATTTACAAAGAAATGTGTCCTTCGTTCAAACATGAGGCTGAATTAGAAAAGATTGAAGATGTTAAAAAGTTTAAGGAAGATGAAGGCGTTAAGTTAGTCGATGAATTTTCTGAAATAAAAACTAAACAATCTGAATTAAAAAAAGCAGAAGAAGAGTTTAAAGAAAAATTAATTACATATGCTAAGCAGTTCAGCGTAGATATTGTTTATGGTTCAAATAAAAAATGTTCTGTTAAAGAATTTGATAAGATAGTAATGCCTGAAGGAGAAAATAAAGAGAAGTTTATTCAATTAATGAAAGACAAAGGATTGTATGAAGAGCTTTCGATGGTTTGTTATCCGAGATTAAATAGTAAGATTGTTAGTGGAGATATTGATAAAGAACTTAAAAATATGGTTGATATTATTCAGGATTTTAGATTAAGTTTAAGTAAAAGAAAGGATGTGGAGGAAGAATGAATAAAAAAGGGAATTGGGAATTATCGGCAGTATTTGGCATAGTCGGAGCAGGAGGGATAATTATTCCCTTATTGATTAAAGAAATTTCAAACTGGTTTGTTTTAATAGGGCTTATATTTATAATCCTAGCTTTCCTTGCAAATAAATAAAGATGGTAGATAAAAAAAAATTTAAAGGGTCTCTTAGACTTGATTGGATAAATAAGGATAAATCTCTTTATTATGAAATAGATGAGAAGGAAAATAGGGGCATAAAACCTCAATGGGTAGACAAGAATGACATAAGAGTTTCTGAACCAAGAATTCTAAATTTTGTGAAAAATTATGGAGATGAAGAAAATGATAACATCTTAATTAGGGGAGATAATCTTTTGGCTCTAAGGACTTTAGTAGAGCAATTTAAAACAAGAGAAGAGGAAAACAAAGTTAAGTGTATTTATATTGACCCTCCCTATAACACTGGTAATGCGTTTGACAAGTATGATGACAATTTAAAACATTCCGAGTGGCTTACAATGATGAGAGATAGATTAGTTTTACTAAAGAAATTACTTAGGAAAGATGGAGTAATTTTTGTTCAGATTGATGATAAAGAATTGGCTTATTTAAAGATATTAATGGATGAAATTTTTGGGGAAGATAATTTTGAATCATTTATTTGGAAAAAAAAGGGCGGGGCAGGTAATACGGAGAAAATAATAGGTAATCTTACTGAATATATCCTTTGCTATTTTAGAAAAAAGAAAGAAAAT
>Ga0208904_1001791_pt1 | contig 14216 bp, 9 predicted proteins | sample AntAceMetag02UKB_FD_184774 | JGI IMG/M metagenome (GOLD analysis project Ga0208904, IMG submission 184774) | Saline lake microbial communities from Ace Lake, Antarctica - Antarctic Ace Lake Metagenome 02UKB (SPAdes) (version 2) | ecosystem: Environmental > Aquatic > Non-marine Saline and Alkaline...
GAACGCGGGATCGAGGTTCATGCATGGTTCAATCCCTATCGCGCTAAAACCGGGAATGCCGGAACATCTCTTACACATGTCTATAACACACATCCTGAATGGGTGCTGACAGTTGGCTCCAGTCCAGTACCGGCCTTTTCCAAATCCAGAATAGAAGAAAAAACATTCCTGCCTGCCAGTGAAGCAACACAATCCACCACCTATATTTTGGACCCCGGTATGCAAGATGTACGTGATTATGTCCTGAGTGTGGTCGCGGACGTCGCTACCCGATATGATATAGACGGTGTTCATCTTGATGATTATTTTTATCCCTATTCTGGCATGAATGGTGAAGATGCCGCTACCTATTCCAGCGAAAGCAGAGGATTTACGGATATCGCCGACTGGCGACGTGATAATATTAATTTGCTTATCGAAGCTATTCACGACACACTGCAAATCATTGATCCTCGAATTAAATTTGGGGTAAGTCCTTTTGGAATTTGGAAAAATGGTGTTCCTGACGGGATCATCGGCACAAGTGCATATGATGCCATCTATTGCGATGCACTTACCTGGATCCAAGGTCAGTGGGTGGATTATATAGCCCCGCAATTATATTGGCCTTTTGGAGGCGGACAAGATTATGGATTACTAATGCCTTGGTGGGCCGGTCAGGTCGATGATCACACCCGACATTTATATGTGGGCCACGGAGCCTATAAGATCGTCGATTGGTCTGAGGATGAAATCCCTGATCAGGTCAGCCTAAATCGCGAAACCAACTCTTCCTTGGGTAGTATATATTTTTCTTACAGCGATATAGCCGATAATCCTAAAGGTTCTTTGGACTCCCTTAAAAACAACTATTACAAATATCTCGCCGTTCCACCACACATGAACTGGAAAGATTCATTGTCAGCTCCGGCTCCAAAAAACGTTCAAAGTAGTCTTTCCGGAAATGATATCATTCTAAGCTGGGGCGCTGGTGATATAACGGCTGCACATGATGATGCCGCTGATCGTTATCTTGTTTATAAATGGCCGACCTCCGGGTCTTTCGATGCTAATGATGCATCCCAGATAGCAGCGATCATTCCTGCAAGCGAAACGCTGTCCTATACCGATAGTGATCATGATACATACAGCTTTGGAATTGCCGCACAGGATCAGCTCAGTAATGAAAGTGCCATGGTCATGGCAGAGGGAGATCATGATCTGGACCTCGATTTTGAGAATGACAGTGATGTTGGAAATTGGAATCCCTTGAAGGAAGATTTGACAAATTGGTTAACAGAATGTACTTGGAGTTCTAGTGGTGGAGTATCTAACAGTGGTGCCTTGAATTTTACGGATGCCGGTTGGGGGTTTTTTATTAGACGACCCCTTACGGCGGATAGTCAAAGCGCCTACACTCTGACCTTAGATGTAAAAACCGCCGCATGGACGCATACTACCAATACTTTAAAAGCCTACGTTACTGGCCTAAGTACGATAGAACCACAAGCCACAGTATCGACATATAGCTCTTATACTCAAATCAGCTTGTCGGGGTTAGCAGATGCCGGCACATCAGGATATATTCGCTTTGAAGGTATAAGTAACGGCAATCCCAGCTCCTTATGGATCGATAATCTTTCTTTTACCGTTGAAGCTCCCGGAACTCCCACCCCCATTACCCTCGCTTTCTTTACAGCTGAAGCAAAGAATGGCGTCGTGGAACTGGCATGGGAAACGGCAACGGAAACCAACAATGCGCGCTTTGTTATCTATCGTAACGATGTTGCCATTGCAAGTGTTGCCGGCGCAGGTACCACAAGTGAACCGCATGAGTACAGCTTTGTAGATGACGCTGTGGTTCCGGGTGTCGCCTATACTTATGTACTGGCTGATGTTGATCTGGGTAATAATGAAACCAAATATACAGACGAAGCCGTAACGGTGACCGTCGCTAATGATCTTGTCGAAGCTGATTTTGTTGTTGGCGCTGCGTATCCGAATCCGTTTAACCCGAGCACGGTTGTTCCGGTTGAATTGACACGCGATGCTATGGTTAAAGCTTCACTCTACGACTTGAATGGTCGCGAGGTTAAAGCTCTGATCAATGCAAACTTTACAGCAGGTTCACACGAACTTCGTATTGACGGCGCAGGCTTGACCACCGGATTGTACTTGGTACAAGTTGTGGTTGATAATGTGGTGGATGTACAGAAGATCGCGTTGATGAAATAGTAACCGGTGAATAGAAACTAGTAACTGGTAAATATTTATATAAATTGTAGGGGCCCCGAAGCATCGGGGCCCTTTTTCTTTTATCATGCTTTGCCCCGAGCTTTAGCTCGGGGATAATGGATCTCAATATTATGGGGTTTAACCCCATTAATGATGTCATATTGGGTTAAAACCCGGATATTGTGCCCACAGACACCACGGCATAAATGCCGTGGCAAAGCATGAGCAATAAAATATTATCTTTTCTGTACTATATCTGTTGAACTACGCTGTAGTTCAGATTTATTTGGGATCAACTTTCTATTGCTGTATGACCCCGCTGGGGTCAAACTCAAAAGGCAAATTTATCTCAGAACAAGAATCGCCTCTTATATCTTTTCTGTACTATGAGTAGATCCTTCCCGACCTACGCTCCTTGAGCTTCGGTGGGCAGGCGACTGGGATTCGCTCAGGATGACAGGCTTTTTTTCTCACACTTCACACTCCGAACTATTCTTGAATAAAAGTCAGTTTTTCCCGGTCTTTTTTCACTCCGGGGAAAACAAGAAGGTGATTGTGCATAGCAACATAAACACCCGGTTCCACCATGGTTGCGGCAAAAAGAGCTTCTGTAACATTTTGAGAAGCATCACTATCACGGAATTCATAGGGCCGCATGGCACCGGTAAAAATAATGGGGCATTTTGGATTTTTGATCTCATTATATAACAGACAACCGGTTTGTTCCAGGGTGTCCGTTCCATGTAAAATGATAATGGCATCTGATGTTCTCATTGCCTGACGGGTAATATCCAGAATGATCTCACGATCACTATCGGTCATATCCAATGAATCTTTAAAAATAACATTTCGTTGATTAATATTCGTCCCGGGCAAACGTAAAGTATTGAGGATCTTTGTCAGGATTGAGTGCTGGTTCGATAAAGCACCGCTGTGTTCATCGTAAGTCTTTTCTATAGTTCCGCCCGTAGTAATAAATGTGATCTGTTTCATTCAAATATACCTTATCTTTTTCTTCATGAATTTTACGACATTTTTTATATTTTAATCAAGTGATATCACTCGCACTCTGTATTTTTGTCATTTGATAGCATTCAATTTTCTTTGTTAATACTTCATTATTAAAATGCCATTCCCGGTTATGATTCATTACAAATTATTCACATTTAGAAACAAGTCTCAAAAGACCAAATCAACATGTATTTTGTGTTTTTATCGAATTATTATCTAAAACGACTGCTTTTTATTGAATATTTTTTAAATATTTCCCCGCTTTGCTGACATATTTAATTTACTTTCTGAAATAAAATCTCTATATTAATAAAATTGATCTTTTTAAGTCAATTGTTCATTTTCAAGCTTCGACGAAACTTAAGAATCAAAGGCTGAAATACTGCCTGATAAGGAGTTGCCATGAACCCTCTCGCTGTAGAACTTAATGACCAATTAATATTAAAAGCACCTATTGTATTCGGCTTACTCTCACAAAAGGGCAAAGAATCTTATTTCCCGAAATCCGGTATTCTTTCCCAAAGTATGCAGGCTAAAGCTTGTGCCATTAATGCGACTATCGGGATCGCGCTTGAAGATGACCAGAGCCCCTTACACATACGTTCTCTTGGTAAACTTATCAATTTAGATCCTAAAAAAGTTTTTCCTTATGCGGGATGCAGCGGTGTTCCGGAGATACGCAAAAAATGGAAAACCATGCAGGTCGAAAAAAATCCTGCGCTTCAAGGTAAGTTAACAAGCCTCCCTGTTGTCACGTCTTCCCTTAGCCATGGATTAAGCATTACTTCAATTCTTTTTCTTGATGCAGGCGATACTGTTATCATAGCAGATAAATACTGGGGCAATTATAACATGTTGGTCAAAGAACGTTGTGACGTGAACTTTGACATGTATCCGTTTTACGACGGTGATGGCATGAACCTGAAGGGTCTTGAAGACCGTTTACTTAAAGGATCTGTCGGCAAAAAAGTCGTGGCAATGAACTTTCCGAACAATCCCACAGGATATACGCCAACCAAGCTTGAAATGAAGAAGATCACGTCTATCATCAAAGCAAGCGCCGAACTCGGTAATCATATTTTACTTATTTGTGATGATGCTTATTTTGGATTGGTTTATGAGGATGATGTCGATACGCAATCGGTATTCGCCCATATTGCCGATATTCATGAGAATGTTCTGGCCGTTAAAATTGATGGTGCTACCAAAGAAGATTATGTTTGGGGGTTTCGTGTCGGTTTTGTTACCTATGCGGGAAAAGGACTGAGCGAAGAGGTTTATTCTATGCTTGAAGACAAAACTGCCGGGGGCATCCGTGCCAGTGTGTCTTCTGCTCCCCACATCTCACAATCTCTTCTTCTTGAGACTTATAAACATCCTGATTATGCTAAAGACAAACAAGAAAAATATAAATTACTTCGTTCACGATATGATGAAGTTAAGGATATCCTTGCAAAGAACGGTGATCGATATGCGGAATATTTCAAACCTCTCCCCTACAATTCAGGCTATTTTATGTGTGTAGCACTTGCAGATGGACTTGACGGAGATGCGATCAGAAAATTATTGATCGAAAAATATAACACCGGAACGATCTTTATCCGCGGGGTTATCCGCCTGGCTTACTCAGCAGTAGCAAAGGATAAAATAGAACAATTATTTGAGAATCTTTACCAAGCATGTAAAGAGCAATAGAAAAAAGATAAAAGGAGCTAAGCCATGGCAACGATCGGTCATTATCGCAATGATGAAGAATTCCAAAAGGTCACATCAATGATCCGGACGACCATTCAATCCGCATTTGTCGGCAACAATGTCATCCCGGTGAAAACCGTAGCAGAGGCTTATTCATTGGCCCTTCTTTCACCCGGCACGATCGAACTAACCGGTATGCCTATTTATAAACCGGAAGAACAAGGTTTGCCAAAAAATGCCAATGTACTGCTCTTTAATGATGGCACGGTCTTTGGACGCTGCGCTGCAGCACGCCGAATCGTCGGCGAACCGAATGTAGACATGAAAATTTATTCGGGTAAGATCCGTGAGGCTATTTACGGCACTCGCTATCGCAAGATGTACCATGCGGAGACTGTTATTGGTTTGGATGAAGACTTTATGGTTAAAGCTCATTTACTTATTCCCGAGAATCATGAAAATATTCTCTTATCGTGGATGCTTAACTTTCAATATTTCAGCGACGAGATCAAAGCCCTGTATAAAAATTCTCGTGAATTGCAAGAAGGGGATGTGTATATCTTTTCAGATCCCGATTGGAAACATGAAGATCACCCTCTCGGCATGACCTTCTTTGACCCCGAATATAACTGTGCCGTACTTCTTGGCATGCGTTACTTTGGCGAGCACAAAAAAGGAACGTTGACCCTTGGCTGGGGAACGGCTGCCCGTAACGGCTATGCTTCTTGCCATGGTGGATTGAAGCGCTATAATCTTGGAAAAGATCATAATTATACCGTTGCCGTATTCGGACTTTCCGGTTCGGGAAAATCAACCATCACCCATGCAAAACATGATAACAAATATGATGTAACAGTTCTTCATGATGATGCATTCATTATCAATGCCGATAAAAAATATTCCATTGCCTTGGAACCGGCTTATTTTGATAAGACCCAGGATTATCCGATGAACTGTGAGGATAATAAATTCATCCTCACACTGCAAAACAACGGCGCAATACAATATGATGATGGCAAGATCTATCCCGTAACGGAAGATCTGCGCAACGGTAACGGTCGGGCGGTCAAATCGAAGCTTTGGACACCCAATCGTGTGGATCGTATTGATGATCCCATCAATTCAATTTTTTGGTTAATGAAAGATCCGACCATTCCGCCGGTAATAAAATTGGACGGTGCTTCTTTGGGCTCGGCCATGGGCGCAACCCTAGCCACCAAACGAACCTCTGCCGAAAGACTGGCTCCCGGTGTGGACCCAAATGCGCTTGTTGTTGAACCTTATGCGAACCCTTTCCGCACCTATGCCCTGGAACTTGATTATGTCCGCTTTAAAAAACTCATAGAGGACGGTGTTGATTGCTATGTGCTGAATACCGGTTTCTTCATGGGCAAAAAAGTCGAGCCCAAACACACTCTCGGTATTATTGAGTCCATTATTGAAAAGAAAGCCAAATTTAAAGCATGGAAGCCATTTGAAGATATTGAGATAATGGATATCGAGGGTTTTGATACGTCTTTGGATAATGAAGAATTCCGCAAAGAATTCGTTGCCCGTTTCAATGACCGCATTAAATATATCGCTTCGCGTGATACTGAAAAAGGCGGCATGGATAAGCTTCCTGCCGACGCACTGAAATCATTGGAAGCCGTAATCGAAAAACTGAAATAGTTTTAAGTTAACATTAATTTAGAAGCCGAGAATATTTCTCGGCTTTTTTAATTTCTTTCTTAATAAATTGAGATGTGAGAAATAAACTCGAAAGCACACTGCAGCTAAAACGAAGGTCATCGCGGAAAGTTTGCGATAGCAGACTTATACGGGGTCTAAATAATGCTGTTGCTCCCAAATAAAATGGAGTGATCAATAAATGAGATCCCAGATAAAATAGCGGTAGCTATTTTTCCGGGATGACATGCTTTCAATTTTGATAATCGCAGGCTATTTTTCCGGGATGACATGTTTTTAATTTTGATAATCGCAGGCTATTTTTCCGGGATAACATTAATATTTATCGTTTATAGTTACTTCAGCAGCAGCAATTTCCTTGTATCAATCACAACATTATCCACTAGCATAGCGCACACATAAACACCCGAGGCAAATCGGGACGCATCCCAGATTATCTCATATTGCCCCGCATCAATATTCTCATTGATCAATTTATCAATCAAAACACCACGCATATCATAGATACTGAGTTTCAAATGGCTGAATGTCGATAGCTGAAAGCTGATAGTTGTTCGTGGATTAAAGGGATTGGGGTAATTCTGATCGAGCTGATGATCTTGAGGAATATCGGTCTGATCATCGATCGCTAATCCCAGTTCTGAAAATTGAAAATACTCCCTCAAAAGCTCAGTACGCGCTTCTTCCGGATATACAGTCTCAAAGGGGAAACCAAGTACCATGATCTTTCCGTCTTGAGATCCATCCGGGAACAAGCCTTCAAAAACGATGCCCGCTGCTCCGGTATTGCATCCCGTATATTTCAAAAACGCCCCGGCATCATTCAAAGGTGTAAATACATCGGGATATTGCACATTATATGTGCCATGTGTACCATTATCAAAAGAAAATGATGATAGGTCAGAAAAAATGGTATCCCCCGTTGCCTCTACGTTGTAATAGGTACCTGTTGCATTATTGGGCGCATCCTGGGCATAACCAAGGTGTAAAAAATCATGACAAAAGATTTTATCCGAAGCACTTCCCTTATAGTCAAGATCCCAAGCGATCTCGGCACCTGAAATAAAAACTTTTCCTCCGGCCTTAAGATAGTTTTCTATAATATTCTGTTCCTCATCACTGAAAGTTTCATCAGCGGTGCTTTCTTCTCCTAGGATATAGATAAGATCGGAATAATAGGGAAAGTTCAACAAGCCATTGGACATAGCTTCATTTGTAGCCGACACAAGCGTATATCCATTCGCTAAAACCGCTTCCGCATGCTGGCGCATAAAATCCTCGCTGTTCCCCGCCGTCAAACGATCAAAACCATTCACGATCAGTACCGGTTGTTCAACTGTTGATACGGAGATTGCCAGCACCTCCGACAGCGGCCCCGTACCCGCTGCATTAACACCGGCAATTTTCATATAATAGCAACTGTCCGGCTCCAGGTCGTTTATAAGCATATCGGTCGTATCGCAATATATCGTATCGGAGAACAGCACACCATCAAAGCTACAAACGGTCATAAAAGAATCAATCTCGGAATTATGCCGGGTTTTTAATTGAACACTACCAAGATCATCGGCAGGTAAAAGCGCCAATGAGATCAATTTATTAGGAACTAAGGGCGAATAGGTATCGAAATACCATGCGGCGGTCCAAAGTTCTTCACCCTGAATACGAACCTTCCAGTAATAACGGGTTTGAATATTTAATGTAATATCACATTGATACTCATTCGTATCGATATGATTGACATGTAATAAAGTGTCATTAAAAGTATCATGAAGCGATAGTATGAATTCAAATTCTTTATTAGGTACATGCTGCCATGAAAATCTTGGATTTTGAGCAACAGACCTTTCTCCGTTAACCGGCATACGCAAACGGGTGACACATGTATTGGTATCTGTAAAATATAATTGAATATCATCGCTAAAAAGTAGCGTATCAATATGCCCATCAAGAAAATGTAAAGTCAGTTTTTGCCCATAAGCGGAAGACGAAAAAAGAACAATCACTATAAGAATAATAATATATTTTTTCATGATCAACCCCCTAATAAGCATAGCCGGGTTGCTGCATAATTCCATTTTCATAGGAAAGCAGTTTATAGAGAATAGGATCTTTAAGAATATCATGAGCGTCCATCAGTACACCATCAACACGTATGATCTCGTTGACCAGGCGGATGCCATGACTGTAATCGACATAAAAGTCAACATGCCCCAAATAAAGAGGTTGAATTCGTACACCCGTCAGATAATGCCAGCCATATATAGCAACATATCCGGGTTTCGTTTTAATGCCATTGCAAATCACCACATCTTTTTTAATCCCGGCGATCAGCTCATGGATTTGCCCACCGGCAAGGTCGCGAGCAGTATTGATATCCGTATTATGTTCAATGAATTTATAAACTTGGGAATTATTATCACCCACAGGAGCATACGGTATCGGGTTGAGGTGGACGGTAGCATGCCCCCAAATGTCATCACAAAGCTTTGTTGTAGTCAGCATACACCCAAAGGCATCGGCGATCTTCTGCGCCGTTCCCGGCCCCATGGGAATTCTGCAATAATCTTCGTTGGTACCAATAGACAGATAATCACTCATCACATCATACTCAACGCTGTGGCTTACTCCGTTAACATCTTGAAATGTAGATGAAAGGGTTATAAAGTCCCGCAGAATATCCGGAATATTACCATTTAATATTTCTGTCAGTATCTGGGGCTCTCGCTCTGTAAATGTTGTAACCAAAATATTTTCCATAAATTCCGAACCGGTCCTCGCACCATCTTGCCTGTCTGGAATTGTTACCGGTGTAATATCAATAAAATCAATGTCTACCCGGCGAAAGTAAGAGATCAATTCCCCATGGTAGACCACCACTTCACCCGCTTCATTAAAATCAAGTGAATCAATATCTTCCAGACATATATGTTTGATCCCCTCCACAGTATGAAAACTTAATGCGGCATTAGACAATGAATCCAGCTCGCAGAAGGAAACATGTTCCAGAAGGTCAAGATCGTATTCAAAACGTTCGGCATCACCCTCAACAACTAGGGTTTGCGCAAAAGCAACTGAGCTGATTAACATGATCATAAAACCAAGATATCGCGCCATTTTACACCTGAATAATTATTTCTAAGTTGAAAGAATATAATGAGCAAAATGAAAAAAAACAAGGCAATGCCTTATCTCTACTCAACTATCGAACCTAAACTTTATTCTTTGTACTTTTATCTTCTATCTTGACCCTTGGGGCATGCGTTTTGCGCGAAGATGCAATCCCCAGCCCAAAGAAAATGCACCTTCGGTGATGGTATTGTCTGCATATGAGTAAGATAACATTTTTGTTCCCTTTCCGGCACAGATCATCCAATTGAATACATCTGTGGGCTCCAGAATTTCTTCCCCGGCAACATGAGTTAATGTAAAATAAACGTCATCTTGTTGTTTATTCTCATTTGAAAAAACTTTTAATTCAGGTTGATAAAGATCACCTTCATCCGTGATCAAAAAAGGAAAGCTCTGGCCGGTTTTCATTTCATTCGGGTATCGCTGAAGATAGATCAAAAATGATAATACATGATGTACCGGCTTAGGGGTCTCCTGAGTGTGAGATTCGCTATAATGAATTATCCCGTCATAGACATCTTCACGATAATATTGCTTCAGATCCTTATTGCTAATGTTTTTGATCAAAGAATCCATATGCGACAAGGAAGCATCGGTGTAGTAGTAATACCAATTGTCAATATCGTAGATCTTATCAAAACCACCTGTTGTGAAAGCATGGTATGTGATCTTGGTAACATCTTCATTAATCTGATCTTCAATCACCTCAACGCTGGCACAATGCAAGCCAAGCAGGGTGATTTTATAAAAGAGTGTATCTGAAGCTCCTAATATGCCCGCAATAAGAACAATTAATAGGATAATTGGTGTTTTTTTCATGAACTTAAAATATGTGGGTTAATCCGGTTGCGATCGCCAAATAGATTAAAATACCCAAAATGTCGATGGTGGTTGTAACAAAGGGACCTGTTGCAATAGCCGGATCGATCTTCATTTTATTCAAGAGTATTGGAGCAAGCGTTCCGGTGAATGTTGCAAGCGTCATGGCAATAGTTATACCAATGGCGATCGCGACACTCAATTCAATGCATTGGTTCAATGGATAATTAAATCCGTTTGACTGAATGATATATGCCATCGCAAATGAAATACCACCCAGTATAACACCATAGATCAAACCGAGAATTATACCTACACGCAATTCTTTTGCAATGATCTTCATGGCCGTATTGGGATTCACCCTGCCGGTCAGCAAACCACGCGTAATGATGGTTGAACTTTGAGTCCCGATATTGCCTCCCATACCCGCAATGACCGGGATGAACGAGGTCAAAATAACAAAGGAACTAAGTAAGTCATGGTATGCTCCAATGACAAAGGCTGCTATTAATCCGCCAACATAGGTAGCAAGCAGCCATGGAAAACGCTTTTTGGTCGTTTCCCAAGTAGATTTTAGAATAATATCCGTATCACGACCCAAACCTGCCATTTGTAAAAGATCTTCGGTGGCTTCTTCTCGTAATACATCAATAATATCATCGACCGTTACCACACCGATGAGTTTGTTCTCGTCATCCACAACCGGGACAGCTACAAAATTGTATCGGGAAGCCAGGCGGGCTACTTCTTCCTGATCGGTGTCAGGCCTTATACTGACAACATCTTCAACCATAATATCGGATAATTTTTTTTGAGGATCGTTCAAAATAAGCTGACGCAAAGAAACAACACCGATCAAATGAGTCCGTTCATCAGTCACATAGATATAAAATACCATCTCTGTATCGGCACTATTCTGTATCTCTTCTGTGGCTTTGGCTACCGTTAAACTTTCAAGAAGATGAAATACTTTGGGGTTCATGATACCGCCGGCTGTATCTTCATCATATCCCATCAAGGCTTCAACCTCGCGGGATTCTTCCTCTTTCATGAGCTTCAATAGCTCTTGTTGCTCTTCTTGAGGTAAGAGACGAAGAATACTGGACTCATCATCATAATCCATTTCCCGGAAAATTTGAATAATATTATCTTTTTTAAGAGATTTCAAAATCTCAACAATGATATTATCGTCTACTTCAGACAATACCTCAGCTTTTTTCTCGTTGGATTTTATCAAAGAAAAGAAATCCAGACGCTCATGTTGTGTAAACGAACGGAATAATAAGGCAAGATCAGCCGGGTGGGTCTTATCAATAATATTGATCAGATTCACCTTGGCACCGCGCCTATGTAATTTACGATAAGTATCTACAAGTAGGATGACTTCATTATTTCTCATCGCCTACTCCTTCCATTTCATCTCTGCGTTTACGGTGTACATGAACATTCTTACGTATATTGATAATGCCAATAATGAACGATAGGGTTCCGACTGCCAAGATCAGCCACGGAATATATGTTTTCCCGTACATGATATTCTCGCGTATCTGCGGAACATTAATATCAATCAACACCAATATATTGAAAATACTGTGAATTATAATACCTGGAAGAATAGAATAAAAGGAATAAGCCATATACCCTAAAATAATTCCTGCCACAAATATTCCCGGTGCATTACGAAAACTCAAATGAGCAAATGTAAATAGCAGCGCCTGTAATACAATGGCGAGAAAAGGAGTAAATCTATTTCTAAACATTATCCTGAGCAAATATCCCCGAAAAACACTTTCTTCAACAACGGGGGTAATGATAGCAACAACGGGTATAATCAATAAATAATTCAAAGAATAACGTACTTTCAGGTCATCGCTCACAAAGTGTTCACTTCCAATGAGCAAATTGACAAGATACTGAGTAAGTTCAACCAATACGAACATACCAATTGCTATCAATATAATATCACGTATTGCGAGCAATGAAACCGAGCGCAATCGGAAGGCGTGTTTTATGGATTTCCCGTTCCCAATAACATAAAGAAGTAATGGCAGCAGTAATAGCGATTGGAAAAAACCCAATACAATATAACGGACAGCCTGGGGCGTGTTTCCCATTATTGAATCGTTATAATAAAAGCCAAGAATAAGAATTAGATAGGCAGTCAAACTCATAAATAGAATAAGCATTGCGGTTTTGTAATTGTAGTACTGGGACATGTTAGAATCTCCTACAAGATGATCTCATTCTTTTTATTAAATTCTTTCATCTCACCGTCAATAATAATATTACTTACACCCCTAAACCATATTGACTCAAAATAAGGATTGTGGACCGTTACATTTTCGATCTTTTCCATCAGGATCTGAGATTCGGGATGTTTGTCTCTCGACCAGTCTGAGGGTGGAGTCTTCATATATTTACTGCTATCACTCAGGACATAAAAAGTTTTTTCACGCTCATCCGCAATACGCAATGCGGAGTGAGTCCCTATCTTATTAATAAAACCGCGATGCCAATACCAGTCAGTCCCAACCAGCACACTGTCACATCGGGATATTGCCAATTCCATAGCAGCATCCGTATACAGGGATACGGGAATGCCGGCGCGACCGAGGAATTTTGCCAGGGATAAACCTTCACCCACCGGACTGGCTTCCGTGAGGATCACTTCAAAACGCTTACCCGTCTGTGCGGCTTCCATAATAGCTTTGCGAACAACTGAACTATGTGAAAAGGTAAAGATCTTGGAACCATCTTTGATCAGTTTATTGACCGTTGTTGCTACCGTCTTATCAATGTTTTTTTTGATCGTATTTCCATATTCAAGGAGGATATTGGGAATTTTCTTACCGGATTCAATTTCTTTGATAATGTAAGCCTGTAAATGCGGAAAAATAGCAATCAGTGGATGAGCTGTTCGTGCCTCCTGATAAATATAGTCTAAAGATTCACGCTGATCATCGGGAGACAATTTACTATTCTCCGTAAAATATCGATTTAATATATTAATATATTTGAGAAGAATTGTCGTTGCTCCTGCTTCCTGTTCAAGAAGCATCGCCTCGAATTCGGGATAGTTGATCATCATCATAAATTCTCCTCTCGCGGCATTGCAACCGCTAATTTATTGCGATCTCTTATTAGAACAGACTGCATATCATAGAGTTGTTTGAACATGGGAATTTCCATATTCATTTTCAGTAGTGATTTTTTTGCTCTTTCGAATTCGCCATTTCTTCGACTAAGCTCCGAAATATAATAATAGATCATTGATATATCTTTCTCGTCAAGATCTCCCAGAAGTAAAGCTTTTGCAAAATTTACAATTGCTTTTTCTCTATATTCCGATGCCAAAGCCTCATTTCCATCATCATCATGTAACCAGGACATACGTAAATAGGTATCTGCTAAGACTGTGGGAAGAGCATTGACTTCTTTGAGCATATAAAGATAATGCTCAAAAAGTTCCAAGGTTGTGGGATTTGTATCCGTAAATCTTGCCCTGTAACGATCCGATTCTATCACATCTTGTACTTTATCGGTCTCTTGGGGGATCTGAGTAAAATCATGCGTTACATAAAAACAGTGATGACAAAATACCAGCCAGGTATCAAGGATATCGTCATCCAGGGTACGAACCCTAAAATCACTTTCAA
>Ga0208904_1001792_pt1 | contig 14215 bp, 20 predicted proteins | sample AntAceMetag02UKB_FD_184774 | JGI IMG/M metagenome (GOLD analysis project Ga0208904, IMG submission 184774) | Saline lake microbial communities from Ace Lake, Antarctica - Antarctic Ace Lake Metagenome 02UKB (SPAdes) (version 2) | ecosystem: Environmental > Aquatic > Non-marine Saline and...
CCGCCTGCTTGTGCCATTTCATATCCTTTAGCAATTAATTCATCTCTTAAAGCAGGGGTGTTTACATATTCCCAGCCCTCACTATTTGCTAGTTCACCTGCTATTAATAAAGCATCTTGTAATGTGGGGGCGTTACTGATTTGATTTGCTAAAGCACTATCACCACCATTTTGAATTATCTGTAAAGCGATATTTTCCTTTTGAGTATCACTAGCTTTTTCTTCGGCTACTCTGGTTCGTTCTTCTTCTAACATTCTGTTTTGTGCATCCCATAATACTCGCTGTTCTTCACTCAAGTCTTCTCCAATAGAATCTAACTGGAACTGATATAAGTCTAAACTAGCTTCAATAGTAGAATATTTAAGGTCTATGGCACGATTAACAGCGTTTTGTGATGCTTGGATTTGTCCTTGTAAGCCTAAAGCTCTAGCCTGCAATAGTCCTATCTCACTGGCTTTCATCTTTCTTATTTGTCCTTGCTGTCCTAGAACTTTACGGATTGTCATACCAGTTCCTTGCCCCTCTGCACTTTGTATCAATTGTTCATACTCTGCATTTCTAGACAATATATCGGCATTAATATCTGCTAAGTCTTGACTTAGTCCGGGAAGCCCTGCATCTATTTCTGCTTGAGCTTGGTCACTACCTCTTTCACCTAACTGTTCTAAAGCTTCTTCAATAGAGCCTCTTACGACATCTCTTTCCTCTTTAGTTTCGTCTACATCAGCCTGTGCATTATCAACTATAAGTGCATCGGAAGTAGCTTTTGCACTAGCCACAACAGCATCTGCACCTTGCCCAACTTCACCCAATTTAAGAGCAGAACCCTCTAAGTCTGGTAAATTAACATCTTGAGCTATCTCGTCAGCATTAATACTCCAATTGCTAGAATCAGATGGTGCGATACCTGCGTTAATGTCGTTTTGTAAAGTTGCACCACTAAAAAGGTCTTGACTTTCAGCCCAGTTGATAGCGTCTTGTCCTTGCAAGTTTGTATATTTAGAAGTGTCTAGTATTTCTCCACTTTCTGTTTTGAATTTTGCCATATTTTATTTAATTTATATATAAGCTCTAACTACTAACTGAACATTAGTAACTGTATTAGGTATTTTATATCCTATTTTACCAGAAGTAACAGGAATCCAAACATCATCCCAATCATAAGAAGCAGCTACCATAACATATATTCGTCTGGCATTAGTAGAATCATAAGCAGAACTCATAAACTTCAAATAATCTTCTACAGTACCACCTTTATATCTTACACCTAATAAAACAAAGGTAGTTCCACCAGGTACTATAGCAGATAAATCAATCTCCCTAGCTGTAAAATCTAAAGTCAAATCTGTTTGGTCAAAGTCATAATCTGCTGTTGTACCTCTGTCAGTTATAGAACTTCCACCGACTGACTTAGAATCTAAGCCATTGTGGGTATGGTCTTTAAACTGTCGCCATAAGTTTTCTAATGTTTCAAATATCATACAACCATATCAAAATAAAATAATTCAGCTTCGTCATTTAAAAATATTAAGAATTGAATACTGTTTAATTGAGGCAAAGTAACCGATACACTCAAGTTTTGGTCGCCTACTGTAGCCATAGTTAGTTCTGTAATCTGTGTCCAACCACCAGTCGCTACTGTTACATCTGATATAGCCTTTTCTCTGTAATAAACCTTAACACTATCGCCTGTCGCTAGGGGTTTGGTAAGATGCACGTTAAATCTAGCACTAGCATCAATGCTCAAATTATCTGATATAGGGTATAACCTACTAACTAGAAAAGACTTGTCGCCTGTATAGCCTGCATCGCCTAAAGATATAGCATCAGCTCCAAAAGTAGGTGTGACTTTTGTTTCTGACCAAGTAATAACAAGTTCTGTAGCTGTGTTGGTGATAGTTCCGATTATAACTCCCTCGGTTAAACCTACATTACCTGTGGAAATAACGTGTTCATAATTTATAACACCTGTGCGAATATCTAGGCTATATATACCTAATTTATCTCTGGCACTATTATCTAAAAATGCAAAGAATATTTTGTTACGCCATATAGCACAAGCACTAGGATAACCAACATCAGCAGATTTTCCGTTTATATATTCTAGTGGTAATTTATTTATAAAATTGACAGTAGTTCCATTAGTAACATACCATTCGCCCTCATCACCTGCTTGAAAGTAAGCAAGGTTATTAGTTGATACTAAATAATTAATACTTCTTTCTTCTACAAATATCTTTTCAGTCGGGTCTGCACTAACAGTATCCCATAAGAATAAAAAACAACTAGCTTGGTCTTCTGATGTATAGGGTTTAGTACCTATTAACAAATTGCCATTAAGTTCTGCTAAAGTTGTTACTATCAAATCATCAGGCAAAGTAAGACCTAGAGCAAACTCCCAAGTAGTGTTATCTGTAGGGTCAAAGGTTTTGTCTGCTACTTCTGACATAGCGTAGATTTTATTATCAATACCCCAATATAAAACTTCGTCTATAATTATAGGTGCTGATGCATTAGAAACACTACCTATGTTGGTATCGAAATCTTGTGTCCAATCAACTCCGTCATTGACACTAGCATCAAAATCAAAGTCAGAATGTAAAACTATTACAGCCCCTTTCCACGTTGCTATAGCTACTATTTTAGAATCGGCATAACCAGTCAATAAAGACCAAGTACCGCCACTGGCACGCTTGTATACATCGTTTTCATCATTATTAGAATAAGCATAAATAATAGTACCGTCTTTTGCAGTACCCTCAATAATATCAGCTATAACAGCATCAGTGTCATTAACCATAGCAGGGTTAGGATAACAAGCCCCGGGCTTATCAAGAATATTAAGCCCTCTAATCTCTTGGAAGCCTGTTATAGCACTAGGGGAAATCCCTTTATAAAATTTATCTATTACTATTTTCATCTGCAATTTTCAACTAAAGGAGTTAATTGTTGTTTTTGGTCTTTGTTTCGTCTAGCAAAAAACATCTTAATATCTTCTTCGTCTTTGGCTACTAATTGAGCTATAGCCCCTGCACTTTTCATATTATTTTCTATCATAAAAGGTAAAGCAGTCATTCTGCATAGGGCTGTATGGTGGACTACAGGTACACCCGGAACTTTAGTAGTGTCTGTTATTGTCATATAAACGGCGGGTCTATCAAAGTAAGCTAGTAATCCTTTAACCTCGCTCCAATCAGGTTTGGCATTTAGGTAAATAAAATCACCGTACACAATATATTTGGTCGGTGTTCCTGAATCGCAATTAACATAAATATCATCAAAGGTTTCTCCTCTGTCCTTTAATTCGTCAAAAGTATCTACTAATAAAGGTACTATGTCAGCATCTCCGTCTAGTAGTTCCAGTTTAAGTAAGTTTAAAATAGTTTCAGTAAAAGCACTTAATTTATAGCGATTAGTGCCACTTGCTATATCTTGGGTGTCTATAGGTGGGCTAGTTTCGTTTATATCGTCAAAATTAGCCCTGCCATCGCTTTCAAACGCTAAAGTGAAGTATTTATCCAAAGCAGAATTAAAACGTCTTGTAATCTGTTTAATCGTGTATTGGGCTATTGTAGTTCTACAAATTAATAGCACTTCTGATACACAATCAAGGTCATTGGCTTCGTCATTATAGACCATATCTTTTAGTTTAATTTATAATTACTAGGTACAACTTTTTTATACCTAGCATATCAGTAATTAATCTGCGGGTGAAAACTCTGTAACGTAAACAGTAATGTCAGTGTCTGATTCACGACAAAACTTCAAACTAGCTCCGTTACCGCCTGCAATAACAACATTTGTTACGCTTCCGTCACCAGCTTCTACTAAGTCCATACCTGTACCAGCCGTAATAGTTGTGGTACTAGCGGCTTCTGTAGCCAAATTGCGTACTAAATAATCTACACATTCACCTGTGTACTGGATAAAACCAGTAATTGTTGAGGTGGCAGGTAGAGTTAAAGTAATAGCAGACCAATTTGGAGTAACATCACTTTGACTATAATCCCGAATATCGGCAGTAGTCAAAAGAACATTAGTTGTAGCAGTGGCAGAAACTGTTTCTGTATTGACACCACCACCCTGTAGAAATCTCCCGTGTACTCGGAAATCTCCGTAATGGTCGGGACCAGCAATAGCACCAATACTTTCGCTATCTTGAGCCTCAATATAATCGCCCTCGACAACTACTTTAGGTGCTTCTGTACCAACAAAAGCATTTACAGCAAAGCCAACAGCCACCACACTTACTAAGACAATTACCGCATAAAATGCGTATTTCTTCATAAAGTTTATTTTAGTGATTTAAGTTTAGCTTCTAAAGCTTCTTTTTTAGCCTCATATTTAACAGGGTTTCGCTTTTTGTAATCAGCGATAATCTCTTTCATCCTGTCTTTAGTCAATGGAGCTACAAAATAAGGGTTTTTAGTAGGGTCTTTTTCATCTTTTTTAATATCAACAACCTTATTTCCCTCTTCTCGCTTTTTATCGACTATCTTGTTAATCTCGGCAATCTCGCCTGGAGTGCGTTCAATCTTTTTGACATCTTTACCTAACACTTCCTTGGCGGCTGCTTTGATAGTTTTTTCTTTACTCATAGTTATTTTTAAGTTAGGAGGGGGGATAGGGACAGCTGTGCGAGACAATCGGTGAAGAACTCCCACAACTGCCCCGATTCCCCCTCCTAAAATTAATTAAGCTGTAAGAGTTATATCAACAGTCAAAGTTGCGGTAGGTGTCCATTGTTTGAATCCAACGTATCCAAAAGTAACAACTTCCATACCGGTCTTTCCAGTTACGCCTTTTTCTTCATACTTTACACCACGGGGAGCGGCATAAGTTGAAACTCCTTTAACACCAAATACCCTGTGTCCGTCGTTAGTCCAAGTTTTAGTACCTGATGGACCAGTAGTCGTGGCATCTACAAAAGTAGCAGTTCTGATAACGTAGACATCAACAGTCATATAATTGGTAATAAGACCATTCTTCAAGGCACTGTCAGCCATTGAAAAACCATTTCCAGCTTGAGCGGTTAAAATACCCGGTAAGTCAGTGTTCTCAACTACTAAGTAAGTACCTTTCATACCATCAGCGTAACCTGCTACCTTAGATAGTAAGTTAGTGAAAATAGGAATGATATTAGCAGCAGTTGTAAAACCACCTGACGGGGTTGAATAAGTACCAGTACCACCCTCACAAAGTTCGTTCAAAACCCATTTATCAATAGCAGTTTTAACAGAATTATTTTGTTCGTCAATTCGGTTAGCGAATACGTCAAAAGTGGTAAGTGCGTCTTCCCAATCGTAAACGTGTTCAGCTACTACAAACTCATCAGTAACAGTCAAAAGGTCATCTGAAAGAGTGTAAGTAGCGGTTGAGTAAGTACCAGCAATAGTCTGTACTACTGTGGTAGGTTGAGAACCATAAGGAGAATCAATGTATTTTGAATCACCTCGGTCTACTTTACAAACAGCTTCGGCAACCAAAGCTTTTCGTAATAGTTTTGCAAAAGAAGCAAGTCTGTACTTGCGTCTGTAACTATATGTGGATATAGTATTTATCTGTTTAGTGGACTTTTATGCGTGTACCACCGACACCACATTCATAAAAGAACAAATTATTTTTTAATTAGTCCACTTAAATCTCCACCTGTTTAAGCTTGTTTGTCCGCTAGTCTAGCTTCTAACAAAGCATCCATATCGGCATCAGATTCAGGTAATTCACCTTTATCTATAGCTTTTTGTAATAGTGCTGCACCAGAAACCTTTGTAGAGGCTCTTTTACCTTTGCCCGTATTAGTGGCATCAGCGGTAGCTTTCTCCTCTGCTTTCTTAGCTAAAGAGGCTTGTACTATGGTACTTTTAACAGCATCAGCGATTCCGATACCCTTATATTTAGCATAGTCTAGTACCTCATCCCAGTCATCTACTGCGATTTTAGCTTCTTGCAGTCTAGCTGCGTCCTTAGGAGAAAGTGTTGGCTCTTTGCCTGTTTCGTTGCCTTTTGGCTCTTTTACGATTGGTTTCCCTGTTTTTGGGTCAATGCCAGCTAATTTCTTATAATGGTCTTTGCCCGCCTTGTAATCCTCTACCTCTTTTTCTTTCTTCTTCTTGGCTTGGGTCGCTGTGTAGCGGTCTTTTTTGATTCCGAGGATTTTATCAATTCTCTCGTCATCTGCTTCAAAGCCGTATTCTTCTATGATTTCATCACGAAGTTCGACTTCTGTCTTTTTTTCTGACATAAAATTTCTTGTGGCTTTTGCCTCACCGATAATGTTTGGCGATTTGCCTAATTATATTTAATTTATTGACTACTATCTTTAGTTAATCTCTTGTTTTGTTGTTCTTCTGTTTCTTGTTTAGTTCCAGCTAGTACCATAAGTCCAATTAAACTACCCTCTATAGTTCCTATAATCATTTTTCTAGCTGTAAACTTGATATACTTATCATCACCCTTTAAATTTCTATCTGCCATATCATCTAAACTCATTGATATTGGCTCGCCTTGAGCTAACAAATCTATACATTGTCCAAGATAATCCACTACTATCTCTTGGGCTTTAATCAACAGAACTGCTATTTCTGGTAGTTGTCCATCTATATTCAGGGAGGTTAGAAAATCGAACTCTTGTCCTAGAGGCATATCACCTAACAACTTTGGGTTAAACCTCTTGTCTAATATTGGAAACATATCAGGAGTGATAGCTTCTCTCAACTGTACTTCTTCTTGTTCTGTATAAAGTAATTGTAAGAACATTTTACGCAGGGTAATAAGTAACTCATCACGCTCTGCGAATGTCATCTTAATCTTTGATAGTTCCCTATCAGAGAATCGCATTGTTTGCTTTGTGGGTTTCTCCACCATTTGATTATATTTAATTATTTAACTGGTTGTACTTCTTGTTGAGGTGGTGCTTGAGGTGCTTGTGGTTGTGCTGAATCAGCCATATTAATCTCGGCAGAACTCAATGCCCCGGTTGTCTCAAGGATTTTGTTGAAAATCATCCTCATATTTGGGTCTTCTAATACGGCACTCTTGCCTGTTTGGGGGTTAATAGTGTTTCCTATAGTCTGCAATACTGTGTTTAGAGTGGTTAGAATAGCCTCTTTATCTTTGTTTTCACCTGTGACATCTACGTCTACCTGCCATTCAAAGTCCTTAACCATTTCTTTCCAAGTCTTAGAACTAATCTCACTAGGCTTGATAAAGCGTTGATTACCTAACATATCCATAGACTTCTTAATAGCTTGCTGTTCATCTGTTACCATTTGCTCTCCGTCTTCGGCTGACATTAAGTTACCATTAGCTAAATCTTGGGGTGTTTTGCTAAGGATATCATCAACCATTTTACCTTTAGCTCGTTTCCTTGCCTCACTAGGGATAAACATAGCATCTAGTTTGGTTATCTGGTGTTCGTCGAGCATCGCCCCTATTTCATTACTATTATTCAGTTTAGTTTTAAAGTGGGGGATTATAAATTCACGCATCATTTCTTCTATATCTAATCCTTTATTCTCAGTCATTAATTCAAATAGACTATGTGATTCCTGTAGTTCAGCTTGGGTTTGTCGCCAAGCAGTACCACTTTTAGCAGCGACACCTAGCATTGATTCACTAGCACCTGCAATAGTATTGCCTTGGGTCTGCCATTGTTGTTGGTATGATTGTAAGGATGCAATATCGTGACTGTAATTCTGCACTGCTGTTAAAGGCATATTAGGTTTATGTATCATAATATCGCCTGATTCAATACTACTCAAAGCATTTCTACCTACAAAAGAGCCGTCTGACGTTTGAAAGATAAGCTTACTGGCTAAGTCTAATTGGTCTTTAATGGATTTGACACTGTGGTTATTCATCCATTGAGCTTCAAACAATGATTCGACCGAGCCAATACTAACAGTTCTGCCATCTTCTTCAATTAAATGGGTAATCATATAAGGGTCTTTGGCTTCTCTACCCCTATATAGCGTAAAATCGTCAAATTCTACCCCCTTACCCTCTTTTTTAGCAATAAACGATATAACGTGCATTTGTTGAACATAAGTGTCCTCATCGTCTTCCTCGTCTGTAATGTTAGATAGTGGTAAATCTCCGTGTAATTCAAATAATTGGATATAACCAGGCTTGCTGTCTTGGTCTTCACCGCCTATAAGCTTTCTAGCTTGGCTAGTTTCAATTAAGTCTTCCACCATTCCCTGGTCATATTCTTTCTTAGCCCTTAATTGAGCTGGGGTAAACCATAGTATTTCTATCTTAGCGTTATTGTCAAAGTCAATAGGGTCTACAATCATCATACTCCAAGGCATAACTTGTGGTATAAGTTCGCCGTCTTTCTCTACAAACTTTAGGACTGTACTACCATAAGTAGCTAAGGAACGCCCCCATTTGTTTAAGAACTTACCGAAAGCGTGTTTATTCATCCAGTCGTGTAATAGAATAGTCATTATAAAACTGATAATAACATTAGCTGACTTATCAGAGGTTAAGCTTATATTCTTTCTATCAATATCAGTAGCCCTGTACCAGATGTTTCTAATAGCAGTAACAATGTTAAAAAAGGGTTTTTCTCGCCCCTTGCTGTCTTTCTCGCCGCTAATATGCTTACTGTTTACATAAGCATCAGTCCTATCCAAAGTTTCCCTCTGGTTGTAGGTAACGTATTTTGATATAAGTGTTCCGCCTTGCTCATCTTCTTCCTGCATTTCTCGAACAAGACCAGGTACACCACTTAAATTATCATCTGCCATTTATTTAATATAAGTAAATTATCTCCAAAGTAGTGTCCAATCTCCATCAAATACAAAGCCATCATCACTTACTAATACCAATCCTTTAGTCAAGTAAGCATCAAAGGTGTAAGTTCCCTCTGTACTAGCAGTTTGAAAGTCTGCAACTCTAGTAGCAAAAGTACCATCTGTGACAGCGGCGGAACTGGTAGCATCCCATAATACAACTGCACCGGCTTGGTCTTCTGTAATAACAACAGCTCCTAGGGTACCGTAGCCTGTCTTAATAACAGTAGTAGTGGAGATAGTGCCTGTAAGTTGAGTGTAATGGTATTCATTCCCGATATTAACACTTCCTAGTTCCTCTACATCAGTAGGAAAGTTAAATACTAGAACGCAAGTTAGTAATACACCGACTATAACTGCACCGATTAGTTGAATAGTTTTCATAGTTTATTTTATAGTTTTTAATTGTTTGTTAAATGGTTTAAGCTTCTTGTTTACTGCTACTATAAGCTCATTAATCATCTCTTTGGTAACGTGGTTACATTCGTAATAATGCGTAGATACTATAAACTCATTGTCTTTATCTATAAAACCAAAGATAGTTACTTCGATTCCTGACTTGCCGTCAATGTGTTTGATTCTAATTGAATAATCCATATCTATTTATTAGATTGACTTTTAAACTCTGCTTCGTTTTTAGCAAACTGGTCTATTAATGATTGATTGACTGGCTCATTCTCGTCTGTTTCGTCAGTAGCTTCCTTTCTAAGTTCAAACCATATCCTGTAAATGATTGTATCGCCTATATCAGGGCTTCTACTAATATCTTTCTTAACATCATCTTTAGCTACTAATCGTTTCTTGCCCTCTCCGTCCACTTCCTTATCCCTTAATAGAGCTGACAGTTCTTCTATAATCTCCTCCCTGTATTCTGGTACTTTCAAAGCAAGCTTATGCTCGTTAATCATTTCTGCTAGTTTAAAGCCACATTGGGATTTAAGACTTGCATACTTGGTCTTAGGTATTAAAGGGCTTAAAATCTGCCTTGCTTTCAATCTTATCTCTGTTCTAGTAGGTAATGGGCTTGATTCTGCTACAAAGCCATTAACGCCTTGCATATTGTCTACTACTGCCCCACCTATACCATCTGCATCAATTATTATATTTGAATATGGGATTCTCTCTTGACTAGCAAAGTCCTTAGCTTTCTGCGTGGTCTTGGCTGTATCTATCTTCTCATACTTCTCAACCTTATATAGTTCTAATCCATCCCAGAAAGAGAATACTGTATTATCCTTACCTAGTCTAGCCACATCAACAACCATATACTTTTGGTTGTCCTTGGTTATAGTGTTGGAGAAAGCATCTGATAAAGCATCAAAGCTAATTAAGCTATTCTGGTCTTCGTCATAATCCCAGTTGCCCTCCCATAATCGTTGTCTAGCTACTTGATTCTTTTGTTCTGATAATGTTTTTAAATAGTCTTTAGTCAAGTAAGGGTTATCAGTCGCAAAAGCTTGTATATACTTTTTAGAAAGTGATAGAAAGCCTTTAACCGCCATATCTACAAAATCCCTTTTCATCCATCCTTTCTTAGGGTTAGCAGTAATAAGCATCTTCTTCTTTAATCCATATTCCTTATTCTTCCATCTGCCTATACTAATCCATAATGCTTCCTTAGCTGGTTCTGATACCTCACCGCCCTCCTCAATCCACCCTCTTGTCATCTGCATTGAACCAAACCTTTCATACAGAGGGTCGCTAGGTAATTCCTTACAAGCTAGTAAGAATACTTTAGAACCATTATAAAAGGTGTAATAGCTGTCTTGTCCGTTATACTTGGCGTAGTCATCTATTTTCAATCCCCAGTTTGTAAAGACCTCGTTTATTGTTGGTATTGTAAACTTCCTTAAATCAATTCCCTCTTGCCTAGCTACAAAGTAATGCGTTCCCGGATATATCAAAGCATCGCCAAAAATAAGAGCAGCACCTAAATAGCTTTTTCCTCCAGCTTTCGCTAAGCACCCCCATAAAGAATTTGTTCAGATTCCTGGTCTAACCAGTATTCCGTTGCTTCGAGTTGTTTATCATTTTTTGTCGTGAATTTTATCTTCATAGGGATTAAGGGCAAACACCTCCGTTCCACCTAAACAGGACTGGATTGCTAAGTCTTGTGTGTTCCGAATGACTTAAAAGTTCCAGGTTTTCAATTCTATTATCTTCTTTTATTCCGTTAATATGATGTACATCTTCCTCTTTTTTCAAATATCTGCCAACCTTTTCTTCCATAATTAATCTATGCTCTCTAACATACCCACGAGAAGTACAAAAAGGATGCTTAGAACTATATATTTCTATATACCCTTCATCATTCTTAATCCTATGTGTATGCCATTCGTGAGTTTCCCCTTTCTTAAATCTACTTTTCTTTCCATTAACAACTAAATATTTATTAGTTGCCTCTAAAGAACAAAGCTTACTGCAATACTTCCCCTTTCCTGCTTTTATTTTTGATGGGTAAGTCACAAAATCCTTACCGCAAATTTTGCATTGTTTAATCATACCGATTTGTTATTTTTCATCTTTTGATATTTCCATTCCTGTTATTTGTTCAATCTCTACTCTACCACTAAGCTCTTTCTTATCTGCTTTGCTTTTAAGATAAACAGGCAAGGCTATTTCTTTTATGCCCTCACCTGTTTCAGTATTCACATTCTTTTTCAAATGGTTATAGACTTTACTTTCGGCTAGTTCTTCTATAGATGCTCTCTTCAAACTCTCTTTCCACATCTTTAGTTCTTCTTCCATAGTCTTTCTACCGCCTCCCTTGTTGCCTATTGTTCCACCTGATTTCCCGCCTAATGGCATAATGTTGTTTTAACTGTGTTATTTAGTTAATCTTAGTAAAATATGAAGCCACACAATGCCCTTAGCGTGTTTAAAGGGTACTAGGCTATTACTTTTTATATACGTTATATAGACAATCTTTCTCTTTTTGTTTCATATCCAACTTACAAACATATCCAGCCAAAGACTTTCTCTTTTTAACAAGTTTTATTAATGGTGCAAAGCAAAATTTGTTCATACGTTTAGTTCCTCCATAGCTTCATTGTAAGCTATAAGATTACCATATAATGCACTTGATAGATGTCTAGCACTTTCATCTCTTATTCCAAATATTTCATTTCTATCCTTTACATTTACTTTTAACCACTTTATCTGCTTTTTATAAGCCTCTAGTTCATTATCTAAGCGAAATTGGGGTTCTGTAAGGTATCTTCTTATCCATTTTTTAGGCTTAACTTTCTTTTGTTGCCCCATATGGGCTACCTCATGAATGATAACGTCAGGTGGTGGCGTGGCATTTGCGTAAATAGTTTCCTTAAATACAAATATAGTCTGGTCTGTAACAGGGAAGTTTGCTTGAAATTCCTGTAAGTAAGGGAATAGATTTTGCGGTTTAATCTCCACCATTTAAAAGATTATTTGGTTATATTTGTTATTGTTTAAAACTAATATGCTTGTAGCTGGTTTTATTCCTTTATGTTTTGCTATTGATGATGTAGCTGTTTTAGGATTATTAAGACTATTCACAAAATAATCATCTCCCTGTATTGTTTCGCCACATTTGCATTTGTATATATGGTCATCTCCTTGCTCGCCCATATATCTTTTAACTCCTTTACACCAAACACATAATAATTCGTTAGGTTTCTTTAAATTGTTTATTTCTATTATCTTTACCATATAAAAAATAGGATTAGGTAATATCCACCCTATCCCCTTGAAGTAGTAATTAAAGTTATGTTCTATCCCTACAAGAACATAACTAAATAAGTTACAACAGAAGTCGATGGAATAAATGTGAACTATTAGATATTCATTAATGAAACGCCCTTTGCCACATTATAGGGTCAACATTAGTGCATAAACTGGAGATTGCTCTCCGCAAAGGGACACTAATATTTTCCCTATAATACAGCGTTATCGCCATTAATTTTCTCCGACTTCTAGTAAGTTTCAAGTCGCCCGTTGTTAGTGGTAGAACAGAGCGGGCAATTTTATAACTTACTATAAATCATCCTACGGTTTTTTGTAACAGAAATGCTAAACTGTGTTTGATAATAGTTTTTAAGCTTATCCACCGATTTTCCAAATAAAAAACACAAAAAAACGAGTGTTAGCCTGTTATTAAGTGCTTGTTATTCATTGTTATATAAATATAATTCAAAGTTCGCTAAAGGGGAGTAATGCTAACGGTCAGAAAACACTACCCCCCACAACCAAAATGTATATAATTGTATGTGTACTTAGTTTACCTTAAACTATATGTTTTGTCAAGCTTATTCTTGTTTATTTTCCTTTAATACACTAATATCTTCTGCCATACTTCTTAAGCCCCTGTCCAATAATCTCATTTCGCTTGTTATTTCATAAAACTCCTTATGGGCTTTTAATCTACCGATTTCAGTGAAAATCTGTTCCCAAGTTGGCGTTATAGGCTCATTTGTTTCATTATTGCCATATTTCCCTTCACTCAAAAACCACTTGAAAGCTCTAGCTAATTCTTTTCTTATATATTCGTCAACTATTTTAGACTTTATTAAACTATTGTCAGCAATAGCTAATTGTTTTGTTAAATCTTCTTTTGTCATAATTTTATATTTAATTATTTATACTTTTTCCTCTCACTTGTTAAATATAGAAGTTCCATTTTTAAATCTAGTTTCTGTGGGGTATAAGCTCTAAGCCTTAATACTTGAAACCAGCTTTCTGTTCTGATTGCTTTGTATCCGTCAAGTCTGCCTAGTATCTTGTTCAAAAATTCAGGGTCTTTGTGGGCTGAATCATTATTTAAGCTGTGATGTCCTACGCATAAAGAAATTCCATTTTCTAAATCATACTTAGTCGAGGCTCTGCTTTTACTAAAGACGTGGTGGGCGTTAAGATATGTAGTTTTGTAACAGCCTGGATATTCGCATTTGTTCCCGGCTCTTAGTTTAACTATTTCAGCCCATAGAGCTAGACACTCTTTAGCTAGGGGGTCTTTTTTACGTTTCTTTGGTTCAGCGTGGGGGATTATCATACTTTATACGGCGTTAATAATCTTACTTTATCCTCTAATACCTTAATATCTATCTCTAGTTGGGCTTTGTAATACTTAGGTACTTCTTTCCGGTAAAGCTTAAGGGCTATTATTTCTCTTTTAAGGTTTTGCATTATGATTTTTCTTCAAAATTATCGCATTTCTTTTCTTTCCATACTGGGTCAAAAAACATAGGATACATAAACCAATAATTAGCTATACCGTGAGGATTCCCTATCATATTTTTGTCTGGTTTACTACATCTTATGTGAGAGTTGCCAGGCACTTCTCTTTTATGTTTACAAAAATGACACTCATTTGTTATTGTTTTCTCCATACCTTTACGTTTAATATTTATAATCTTTTAAAATGAATACAACCAAAATTACTACCA
>Ga0208904_1001795_pt1 | contig 14191 bp, 12 predicted proteins | sample AntAceMetag02UKB_FD_184774 | JGI IMG/M metagenome (GOLD analysis project Ga0208904, IMG submission 184774) | Saline lake microbial communities from Ace Lake, Antarctica - Antarctic Ace Lake Metagenome 02UKB (SPAdes) (version 2) | ecosystem: Environmental > Aquatic > Non-marine Saline and...
CCTCTGTTTTTGTTGTAAGTTGTTGAAAGGGATATACTTATAGCATATCACAAATGGAGGAAATTGCAAGAAATCAATTTTTATAAATTGTTTATATATAAAGACTTATGCGTTTTGCATAAGGCATTAGAGCCTTCTTAGAAAGGGAGGAACATATGACAGGTAACAGCATGTGGCATGATTTTGGATTCGCACTCCTTGGAGGAGTGTTCTTTTTTATTTTAGGTTATGTTTTGCGGAAATATACCGCGAAAATGAAGATCAAACGCGCGGAAGACAAAGCCAAAATAATAATAAACGAATCAAAGCTTGAAGCGGAAAAAAGAAAAAGAGAGTCCATTCTCGAAGCAAAAGATCTTTCTTTGAAAATGAGAACGGAATTCGAGGTAGAGTCAAAAGAGAGGCGTAAAGAACTCCTCATAATGGAGAAAAGGCTGCTCCAGAAAGAAGAAAATATTGATAGGAAAGCGGCCTTGATGGAACAGAAAGAACGCGATATCAGAACGAAAGAACAAGAAGTAGTAAAAAGAAACGATGAGATTAGCGAAAAGAAGAATGCTATGGAACAGCTTCTGCAGGAAGAGAAAAAACGTCTGCAGGAAATATCGGGCATGAGTAAGGAACAGGCCAAAAGCACCCTTATAGAAAAGATGAAGGGCGAAGCGAGGCATGAAGCAGCGAAAGAGGTTAAGCGCATACAGGACGAGACAAGAGAGAAAGCTGACAGGGAAGCCCGTAAGATCGTCGGACTGGCCATACAAAAATGTGCCGTAGATCATACGGTAGAGACTACGGTTAGCGTAGTTAATCTGCCTTCTGAAGAGATGAAGGGCCGTATAATCGGGCGCGAGGGACGAAATATTAGAGCGCTTGAAATGGCAACAGGCGTGGATATAATTATAGATGACACTCCCGAAGCCGTTATAATATCCGGATTCGATAAATTTCGCAGAGAGATCGCCCGGATTTCTCTTGAAAGATTATTGGAAGACGGCAGGATACATCCCGGGCGTATAGAGGAAGTCGTAAATAAAGTAAAAAAAGAAATGGAAGCTACGATCAAGACAGAAGGTGATAATGCGCTTCTAGACTTGGGTATACATGGCGTTCATGCAGAGCTAGCTAGACTCTTGGGAAGGTTAAAGTTCAGGACAAGTTACGGACAGAACGTACTTCAGCATTCAAAAGAGACAGCATATCTCATGGCTTCTATCGCAGGCGAACTTAGGCTGGACATAAATCTTGCCAAGAGGATTGGAGTGCTTCACGATATAGGTAAAGCTGTGTCTCATGAAATGGAAGGGACGCATGCGGCGCTCGGCGCTGAACTTGCTAAAAAATACGGCGAACCCGACATAGTAGTTCATGCGATTGCCGCGCATCACGGTGACATCGAACCAAAAACGCTGCTAGCGGTACTTACTCAAGCTGCGGACGCTATAAGCGCGAGCCGTCCGGGAGCACGCAGGGAAAGTCTTGAACATTATATAAAACGATTAGAGAATCTTGAAGCCATAGCTAACGAATTTGAAGGCGTAGAGAAGACCTTTGCTATACAGGCAGGCCGGGAAATAAGAGTTATTGTAAAACCGGAAAAAGTGGATGATGCATCCGCTGCCGTACTAGCGCATGAGATGAAACAGAAGATAGAAGAAGGATTACAGTATCCGGGTCAGATAAAAATAGTCGTGATCCGCGAAACGAGATCTATAGAATACGCGAAATAGAAAAGAGGCAGAATGAGAATACTTTTCATCGGAGATATAGTGGGTCGTCCGGGGCGTGACGTAACGAAACGTTTGCTGGCGCCTCTTAAAGAAAAAGAAAAGATCGATTGTATCATTGCTAACGGAGAAAATGCCGCGGGCGGTAGCGGACTCACGCCAAAGATCACCGAGGAGCTTTTTGATAATGGGATAGATGTTATGACTTCCGGTGACCACATCTGGAAAAAACGTGAAATATATGACGTTCTTAACACTACTACGAAACTTGTCCGTCCGGCAAATTATCCGGAAGGGTCTCCGGGCCTTGGATCGACCGTAATAGATGTTCCGTCTTGCGGGAAAATAGGCGTAATAAATCTTATAGGCCGGGTATTTATGGAAGCGGTTGATTGTCCTTTCAAGGGAGTCGATGCGGAAATAAAAAAGATAAAAGACAAAACTTCGGTTATTATTGTTGATATGCACGCCGAAGCCACAAGTGAAAAAGTTGCCATGGGCTGGTATCTTGACGGCAGGGTTTCAGCGGTGCTTGGCACGCATACTCATATTCAAACAGCTGACGAGAAAATCCTTCCTAAAGGGACAGCATATCTGACGGATTGCGGAATGACGGGGCCATATGACTCTGTAATAGGTAGAAATAAAGATAATATAATCCAACGTTTTTTAACTCAATTGCCTACACGGTTTGAAATGGCGACAGGTAATGTCGAGATGCATGGAGCCATGATAGATATAGACGATAAGACAGGTAAGGCAGCATCTATACGCAGAATTCAGGAAAGTTAAATTTTTAATTCAGAAAACATGAAAGACGTAATAGTTTATACCGTCACACAGATTACCCGAGAACTCAGAAACAAACTTGAAGAGACTTTTAGTAAAGTATGGGTGGAAGGCGAAGTCTCTAATTTTGTTGTTTCTTCGGCGGGGCACGCATATTTTAGCTTGAAAGATAAAGACAGTTTATTGAACTGCGTGATGTTTAAGGGCAGTAGCCTGAAACTAAAGTTCGAAATAGAAGACGGTATGCATATCGTCTCATCGGGTAAAATAAGCGTATACGATAAACGAGGACAATATCAGCTTTATGTAACAGGAGCTGAGCCTAAAGGCAAGGGCGCTCTGCAAGTCGCGTTTGAACAGCTTAAAGCTAAGCTTTCTGCGGAAGGGCTTTTTAAGGAAGAAAACAAAAAGGAAATACCTGTTTTGCCGGCGCATATTGGTGTCATTACTTCCCCAACGGGAGCGGCGGTTAGAGATATTCTGAAAGTTGCAAAAAGAAGATTCGAGAATATAGAGGTGTCCATACGGCCGGTGCGCGTGCAGGGAGACGAAGCCGCAGGCGAGATAGCCGCGGCCGTCAAAGAACTAAATGAGTTTAATGATACGTTTAAGGGGCCGGGTAACCCGATCGATGTTATGATAGTCGGGCGCGGAGGAGGAAGCCTGGAAGACCTCTGGCCGTTCAACGAAGAGATAGTTGCTCGGGCAATATATGAGTCGGATATACCCGTAATAAGCGCGGTAGGGCATGAGATAGATTATACTATATCGGATTTTGTTTCAGATCTAAGAGCACCGACGCCGTCCGCTGCTGCCGAGATGGCTCTTCCGTGCAAGGAAGAGCTTGTGGGCCGCGTTTATCAGTGCCGCAGGAGGCTATATCTGGCTATGAAGTCCGGTACTGAAGGATTAAAGAAACTAGCGGAAGGTTTATGTGAAAGTTATGTTCTTAAGAGTCCCGTAAATGTCATCTTAAGAATAAAACAAGAGGTAGATGATCTTGTAAGCGCGATGTCTACTCGCATTGGACATTTGACAGAACTGAAAGAAAAAGATCTAAGCGTTTTAGCGGGGAAACTTAATATGCTAAGCCCTTTATCTGTTTTGGAAAGAGGTTATAGCATAACTCTTAAGGGCGGTAAGGTTCTAAAAAACATAAAATCTGTTAAAAAGGGCGACTCGGTTGAAACGCGGCTTCACGGAGGATATATTGTCAGTGAAGTTACCGATGTTTGGGAATGAGTTTAAGAAGCAGTAGCTGGGGTTTAAACCCCGGCTACTTATGAAGAGAAAGTGAGATTGCTTCGCTACGCTCGCAATGACAAATATTCCGTCATTGCGCGGACTTCTGCGAAGCAGAGGAGTAGCAATGAAAGAAACAAGTTTTGAGAAAACGATAGAGACATTAGAAAAGATCGTAGACGAACTAGAAACCGGAGAATTTTCACTAGACTCATCTATGAAAAAATATGAAGAAGGCATAAAACTTGCAAGAACATGCCGGGGACAGCTCGATAAAGCCCAAAAGAAGATAGAGGTGCTTATTAAAAAAGACAAAGGCATGTTTGAAAAAAAACTTTTTGAAGAAAAAGCAGAAGACTAAGGCTCAAAAATGGAAAAGTTGCTCGATAAAATAAAGTCACCCGAAAATATCAAAAACTTTGATATGGAACAGCTCGAAATTCTTGCGGGAGAGATTCGGGATAGGATAATCAACGTTACCTCCAATAAAGGCGGGCATGTTGCTTCTAGTTTAGGGGCGGTAGAGCTTGCCATAGCTTTGCATTATTGTCTCAATAGCCCAAAAGATAAAATAGTATGGGATGTCGGACATCAAAGTTATGCGCATAAACTGCTTACCGGCAGGGCCGATAGATTTGATACTTTGCGTGAGATGGGAGGATTAAGCGGCTTCCCGAACTCAACTGAAAGTGAACATGATCCTTTTATTTGCGGACACAGCGCTACTTCGATATCCGCCGCCTTAGGTCTGGCTTCTGCGAGAGATATCTCCGGGGAAGATCATAACGTGGTAGCCGTGATTGGTGACGCCTCATTATCTTCAGGATTAGCATTTGAGGGACTAAATAATGCCGGACATAGTAAGACGGGTCTAGTTGTCATACTAAATGATAATGAATACTCTATTTCTAAACCGGTGGGTGCGATGAGTAGATACCTTAACACGGTTATAACAAATCCGCTGTATAACAAGGTCCGCCAGGAAGCTGAAAAGGTAGTAAAGAATATCCCGAAACTCGGACCGGCAGCATATAATGCTGTGCGAAAGTTCCAGGAAGGCGTTAAGAACCTGCTTGTTCCGGGTATACTTTTTGAAGAATTAGGATTTCGTTACTTCGGTCCCGTAGACGGGCATGATCTTAAACAGCTCATCCCGATGCTGCAAAAAATAATGCTATTAAAAGAACCCGTGCTAATACATGCTGTAACAAAAAAAGGAAAAGGGTATCAATTTTCAGAAGAGAACCCGACGAAATTTCATGGGGTTAAAAGCTTTAATATTAGTACAGGAAAAACCGGTACGCAAAAGATCGAGGACTGGACATTTACGGAATATTTTTCTGATAAAATGGTAAAGCTTGGCCGGAAGGACAAAAGAATAGTCGCTGTAACAGCAGCTATGCCTGACGGAACGGGCCTTGCGGACTTTGCAGAAAAATTTCCTGAAAGGTTTTTTGATGTAGGGATAATGGAACCGCATGCGGTTACCTTTTCAGCAGGCTTGGCCCGAGGCGGATTAAGGCCTGTCGTAGCGATATATTCGACTTTTCTTCAAAGATCTTACGACCAGATGATACATGACATTGCCTTGCAAAATCTACCGGTTATATTTTGTCTGGATAGGGCCGGATTGGTAGGTAAGGACGGACCGACACATCACGGAGTTTTTGATGTATCATATACCAGGAACCTGCCTAATTTTGTGGTAATGGCACCAAAAGACGGGGAAGAACTTAACCATATGATGGACCTTGCCGTTGACCTTAATTGCCCCTCAGTCATACGATATCCGCGTGAGAAGGCGGGACAGATAGTTGGAGCCTCCTCATGTGCGCCCTTAGAAGTCGGCAAGGCGGAACTATTACGCAAAGGTAAGGATGCGGCAATACTGGCAATAGGAAACATGGCAAATGCCGCGCTTATGGTTGGAGATATCTTATCCAAACAGGGGATAGAGATAACAGTTGTTAACGCACGGTTCATTAAACCTTTAGACGGGGAGATGATAGAGCTTCTTGCGAGAGAACATAATAAGATATTCACTTTAGAGGAAAGCATAGCATCAGGCGGCTTTGGAAGCAGTGTGCTGGAATTTTGCGAAAGAGAAAACGTTGGTGATGTAAGAATACGATGTCTGGGTCTTCCGGATGAATTTATTGAACATGGGGACAGGAAAGAACTTTTAAGAAAATATCATTTGTCTCCGGCTGAAATAGCCATGACAATAGAAGCGGAGCTAAAATAATATCGTGAAAAATAAAGATAAAACAAGACCCGTAATAAACAAGGAAAGATGTAAGGGCTGCGGGCTATGTATAAATGTTTGTCCTATGGGAAGCCTAACCTCTCCCGGCGAAGTTAACAAAAAAGGGTTGAGGTATGCTATCCTTAAAAACGAAGATAAATGTACAGGGTGCGGGATGTGTGCAGTGATCTGTCCTGACTGCGCGATAGAGATGAGGGAGAGAGAAAAGAAGTCATAAGCTAGCAAAGGTTGACTAAAGCTCTTTTTTAAAAGCTACGAACTAAATTATGAAAAAACGATATTTATCTACAGGAAATGAAGCTTGCGCTGAAGGAGCCCTGCGTGCAGGATGCCTTTTCTATGCGGGGTATCCCATAACGCCGCAGAACGAGCTTATCGCTTATATGGCAGTTCACATGGAAGGACGCGGAGGCGTTTTTATCCAGTCTGAAAGTGAATTAGCCGCGATAAATATGGTCCTCGGATCTTCCGCTGCAGGAGTGAGATCTATGACGAGTTCATCTTCTCCGGGCATCAGCCTTAAACAGGAAGGGATATCTTATATGGCGGGTTGTGAGCTTCCGGGAGTAATAGTTAACGTTATGCGCGGCGGGCCGGGCCTTGGAAACATCTCGGCAGCACAATCCGATTATTTCCAGGCTACAAAAGGGGGAGGGCACGGAGATTATAGTGTAATCGTTCTTGCCCCGGCAAATGTACAAGAAATGTTTGATCTTACTTTCGATGCATTCGCCTTGGCTGATAAATATAGAACCCCTGTAATGATACTTTCAGACGGTATGTTGGGTCAAATGATGGAACCTCTTGAATTCGACGAGGAGATCAAGCCTCAAGGAATCATTGAAAAGCCTTGGGCGATGACAGGTGCGGCGAATAGATCAGCCCAAAGCATTAAAAGTTTATATCTAGGGGACGGCGCACTCGAAGCTTTAAATACGAAACTTCAAAAAAAATATGAACATATTCGCACAGCAGAATGCAAAAGCGAACTTTATAAATGTGACGATGCAGATATCGTCCTGGTAGCTTACGGATCCATAGGAAGAATAGCACGTTCAAGTATAGATGACTTAAGAGAAAAGGGAATAAAAGCCGGACTCATCAGGCCGATAACTTTGTGGCCGTTCCCGTATGATGAGATAAAAAAAGTTTCCAAGAAAGCAAAAAAAGTTCTTGTTATAGAAATGAGCGCGGGACAGATGGTAGAAGACGTAAGACTTGCCGCAGAAGATGATTCAAAGATAAGTTTTCACGGCCGTACAGGGGGAGGGGTCCCCACGGAAAAAGAAATAGTAGAGGAAGTAAAGGAACTATATGCCTAAATTTGAAAAGCCCAGATCCATGAAAGACGTGGCCACGCATTATTGCCCTGGTTGCGGACATGGGCTTATACATAGACTCTTGTGTGAAGTCATAGATGATCTGGGAGTTAGAGAAACTACCGTATCCGTCGCACCCGTAGGCTGCGCGGTACTTGCGTACGATTATTGGGATTTTGATACCATGGAAGCTCCGCATGGACGTACACCGGCTGTTGCGACCGGACTAAAAAGAGTAATGCCTGATAAATTGGTTTTTACCTATCAAGGTGACGGGGACCTGGCCGCGATAGGAACCTCTGAGATTATACATGCCGGGAACAGAGGAGAAAACATTTCTGTGATCTTCGTGAATAATGGTGTGTATGGTATGACAGGCGGACAGATGGCTCCAACAACTCTTAAGGGCCAGACAACTGCGACATCACCGCATACCCGGAGAGTTGAAAAGGAAGGGTATCCTTTAAAGATAACAGAAATGATGGCCGTTCTTGATGGAGTTGCTTATCTTGAGAGAACATCAGTAGACTCTTACGCAAATATTATTAAGACCAAAAAAGCTATAGAAAAATGTTTCAGGGCTCAACTTGAAGGAAAAGGATTTTCCATGGTAGAGATACTGTCACCTTGTCCCACATACTGGGGAATGTCGCCGGTAGAGTCGATGGAACGTATCCGGAACGAAGTTGTTAAAGAATATCCGTTGGGTGTGATTAAGGGATAGAGCAGTAGCCGGGGTTTAAACCCCGGCTACGAGATAATTAAAAAATTATGAAAAGCATTAACCATGAAATAATATGTGCGGGTTTTGGCGGGCAAGGAATAATGGTACTTGGCAAAGTTCTTGCCGAGGCCGGTATGGTCTCCGGGAAGAACGTTACATGGATACCTTCTTATGGCGCGGAAGTTCGAGGGGGGACGGCGCATTCTTCTGTAAAGATCAGCGATGAAGATATAGCCAGCCCTGCAATATCAAAAGCAGATACGGCTATTATAATGAACGGACCTTCATTAGATAAATTCGCAACTCGCATAATTCCCGGTGGACTGCTTATACTCAATACATCAATGGCGGAGAAGACCCCGGCAAGACAGGATATAGATATAGTTGCCGCACCACTAACCGATGAAGCTATCAAGATAGGTAATATAAGAGTAGCGAACATTATAGCGGCCGGGATATTCGTGGCAATGAAAGAAATTTTAAAGAAAGATGTCTTAATCGAAGCTATCGAACATATGGCAGCAGGAAAAAAGAACTTGATCCCGGTTAATATAAAAGCATTGGAACGGGGAATAGAGATAGGCGCCGAGGACGCCTGCCTGCCGGCAGGCAGGTAATGTCCGAGGTGTGTCGAAATCTCCCGATTTCGACGCGTCAGAAGGACAAAAAACGGAGACAATTATGACAGTACGCGTAAGGTTCGCTCCTAGCCCGACAGGGTTTCTTCATTTGGGGAGCGCGAGGACAGCTCTAATAAACTGGTTATATGCCAGGCATACCGGTGGAGAGATGCTGCTTAGAATAGAAGATACCGATCAGGTGCGGTCGGATGATAAATTTTTAGAAGAGATATTAGAAGATCTTAAATGGCTGGGATTAGATTGGGATGGTGACCCCATATATCAGAGCCAGCGTTTCGATCTCTACAGAGAAAAAGCGCAGCAACTTTTAACAGCAGGAAAAGCGTACAAAGAAGGCGATGCTGTGCTCTATAAGGTTGAAAAAGGCCGGACGATCGAGATAGACGACATTATTCACGGGATGATAAAAGTCGGAACAGATGAAATTAAAGATCAAGTAATGATAAAGTCAGATGGATCTCCTGCATATAATTTTTGTTGTGTAGTAGATGACGCGGAACTTGCGATAACTCATATTATTCGCGGTGATGATCATATTTCTAATACGCCTAAACAGATACTTTTTTATGAAGCTATGGGGCTGCCACTGCCAAAGTTTGCGCATATGCCGCTTATGATGGGTGCTGACGGTGCAAAGCTATCCAAAAGGCACGGCGCGGTATCTGTTGAAGAATATAAAAAAGACGGGTTTCTTCCCGAAGCGCTGGCGAACTATCTTGCGCTGCTCGGCTGGTCGCCGGGAGAGGATAAAGAGATCATATCGCTTCAAGAAGCGATAAAACTGTTTAAACTGGAAGACATGAGCTATGTGCAGTCAAGATTCGATCATCAAAAATTAAAATGGATCAACGCAGAATATATAAAAATAAAAACAGTGGAAGAACTCAGGCCTCTAATAAAAGCACATCTAGATGAAGAGGGCATTGAGGTGGAAAAGGGTACATTAGATAAGCTGATAGATCTATATCACGTTCGCATAAAGACAACAAAAGATTTTGTGGATCTTACAAGATCTTTTTTTACAGATGACTATCCTATTGACGAGAAAGGTACCAGGAAATTCGTTGAACGTGAAGGGAATAAGGAAAACCTTAAGATCTTTGCCGGAGAACTTGAAAAAACAGATCAGTTCACTCATGAAAATATTGAGGAAGTTTGCAGAAAAATAATGGAAGAAAGAGAATTAAAAGCCGCGCAGATAATACATCCAACTCGCATGGCGATTTCAGGGAGAACAGATGGAGCAGGTCTTTTTGAGATGATGGAAGTACTTGGAAAAGAGAAAGTTTTAGAAAGGATGCTGAAAACGGCAGAATGAGACATGAATGATTCGAATTTCATTAAAGAGATTATAGATAAAGATCTAAAAATCAGAAAAAATGACGGACGCCTGCATACCAGATTCCCTCCAGAGCCTAACGGGTACCTACATATCGGCCACGCGAAATCAATATGTTTAAATTTTGGACTTGCCAAAGAATACGAGGGCCTATGCAACTTAAGGTTCGATGACACTAATCCCGAAAAAGAAGAAGTAGAGTATATTGATTCCATTAAAGAAGATGTTAAATGGCTTGGGTTTGACTGGGACGGCAGATTGTATTACGCGTCAGACTATTTTGAGAAGTTATATAAGCACGCTGTTCAGTTAATAGAAAAAGGGAAAGCCTATGTATGCGACCTGACCATGGAAGAGATGCGCGCGTATCGCGGGACTTTGACTGAACCAGGCAAAGATAGTCCTCATAGAACAAGGGAAATCGAAGAAAATCTAGAGCTTTTCAAAGAAATGCATGACGGCAAGTTCGAAGATGCCGCGCGCGTACTGCGCGCTAAAATAGATATGGCGTCAGGGAATCTGACAATGAGAGATCCTGTACTATATAGGATACGCCGCGCAGAGCATCATAGAACAGGAGATAAATGGTGCATATATCCTATGTATGACTTCACGCATTGTATTTCGGATTCTATTGAAGGGATAACACATTCTATATGTACATTAGAATTCGAGAATAACCGTCCTTTATATGACTGGATACTTGACCAACTAGGCATACATCATCCGCAACAGATAGAATTCGCTAGGCTCAATCTTGGGCATACCGTACTCAGCAAACGAAAACTACTCGACCTTGTTGAAGAGAAACGCGTAACGGGATGGGATGATCCCAGAATGCCTACCATTTCAGGTTTGCGCCGAAGAGGGTACACCCCGGCATCTATAAGAGATTTTTGCAAGAAGATCGGAATAGCTAAATTCAACAGTATAGTTGACATAGTAGTACTTGAGAACAGTATACGTGAAGAATTAAATAAAACAGCACAACGCGCAATGGCGGTACTCAACCCACTAAAGGTGGTTATAGAGAATTACCCGGAAGAGGAAGAAGAAACTCTGGACGCGATCAATAATCCGGAAGATCCGGATATGGGCATAAGAAAAGTACCTTTTTCCAGAGAGCTGTATATTGAACGAGACGATTTCCAGGAAGAGCCACATAAAAAGTTTTTTAGGTTAGCTCCCGGACGAGAAGTGCGTCTCAGGTACGCCTACTTCGTCAAATGCACAGAAGTTATTAAAGACGTTAAAGGGGAAATAATCGAACTAAGGTGTACGTATGACCCGGAAACACGCGGAGGGGATTCTCCTGACGGACGTAAAGTCAAAGGCACCATTCATTGGGTTTCCTCAAAACATGCTTATAAAAGCGAAGTTAGATTGTATGACCATCTTTTCACCGAACGGGATCCGAATAAAACTAAAAAAGATCAAGACTTTAAAGAGACAATCAATCCTGAATCATTAGAAGTTTTGAGCACATGCTACCTTGAACCAAGCCTAAAGAATGTCAAACTGGGCATCTCATATCAATTCGAACGATTAGGTTATTTTTGCGCAGATCCCGTGGATTCAAAAGAAGGGGCGCCAATATTTAATCGAACCGTATCGTTGCGCGATACCTGGGGAAAGGTTAAGGGAAAAAGCTAAAAGAGCTTTAAAAAAAATAAAAACATAGTATAATATTTTTTCCGCTGGGATGTGGTGTAATTGGTAACACGGATGATTCTGGTTCATTTGTTTCTGGTTCAAGTCCAGGCATCCCAGCCATAAAAAAGGTCTCCTTTGTAAAGGGGGACCTTTTTTATGGCTGCGTAAGTTGACGAAGGCGGAAATAATATAAAAATAATGTAACGCCAAGTCTGACCGAATGCCGAAGGCATGAGGAAATGCAGGAGAAGACGTAAAGCAATGTGACGAAAAGGAACATTGTAGCCTGATCCTGCCAGGCATCCCGGCCAAGCTGAACGAACCCTCACTAATCATGGGGGTTTTTCTTGACAGACCTATAATAATATGCTAAGTTTAGTTAACCTACAAGGTTAATCATATTTGCAATTCATTTTTTAAAGTGGTATACTATAAGTAGATTCAAAGGACATCAATGGATATTTCTTACAAAAATTTAAAAATGGTAAAAGCAGCTATAAACTTTAAGATACTTTCAAGTGAGTATGGTTCGGACATGGCTACGAAAGTAATGAAAAGGCTGCAGGAAATTGATTCTGCCAGAAACATGTTAGACATTCGAGCATTGCCTCAATGTCGCTTTGAAAAATTAATAGGAAACTATGCAGAGCATTATTCGATTGCATTAAACAAGAAGTATAGAATGATTTTCATATTTGAAAATGGTGAAAAAGCGGACTTGAGAACTGTTACAAAAATTAAGATAGTAGCTCTTTGTAAAGACTACCATTGATATATCTAGATTTGGGTAAAAAAAAGGGGGACCAAATGGGGGACAGGTACAAACCTGATATAGCTATTCATCCGGGGGTGACACTTAGAGAAACAAGTGAAGCTGTAAATATGACACAGAAAGAATTGGCAGCGAGGACTGGTCTAGCTGCAAAAACTATTAATGAAATTATGCAGGGGGGAAATCCAATAACGTTCGAAACTGCCATAAAATTTGGTTCGGTTTTTGGAACTTCCCCAGATTTCTGGAATAATTTACAAAGAAGTTATGGCGAAGCTGTGTTGAGGCTGAAAGAAGAAGAGAGATTACAAGAAGAAGAAGTGTATTTAAAAGACTTTAAATGCTATTACGACCTTGTAAAAAATAAGTATCTAGAACAGACGAGGAACCCAAGGGAGAAAATTAAATTGCTACTTAATTTTTTCAGAGTAAGTTCGTTGTCTAGGGTGGAGTATGTGCAAGGTATAGCTTTTAGAAAGGCAAAAAAGAATGTATCTCCACAATCATTGGCCGCATGGCTTAGATGTGGAGAGATAGAAGCCGAAAAAACAGAGACTCTAGCCTTCGACAGAGAAAAACTAAAAGAGAACATTGATGGTTTAAGAAGACTAACGAGAGAGAGCCCTGGTGAATACAGCGAAAAGATTAAAGATATTTGTGCATCTTTTGGCGTTACGGTGGTGTATGTTCCGTATTTTAAAAATACTTACGTTAACGGGGCTACTCGCTTTCTTCCTAAAGGAAGAGCATTGATACAGCTTTGCGATAGAGGGGGAAGGGAAGATAGTTTATGGTTTACTTTCTTTCACGAACTTGGCCACCTGTATAAACATGGGAAAACAAAGAGATTTGTTGATTTTGACCAAGCAATGGCAAAATACATGAAAAATGAAGAAGAAGAGGAAGCGGATGAATTTGCACGGAATAATTTGATTCCCAGAGGAATGTTTGGTGCATTTTATAGAAAAGGTGATTTTTCAGATGAGGCCATTAAGTTATTTGCAGAAGAAGTAGGGATGTCTCCAGGAATTGTAGCGGGTAGGCTGGCATACGAAACAGAAAATTGGGGAAGGTGGTCTCACTTAAGGCGCACAATTAAAATTAGTTAACTAAAATATCTTAATTTTAATTGGTGAAAATAGTGGTGAAACACTTAAATTGGACTTGAAACAGTTCAAGTCCAGGCATCCCAGCCAATCCGCATGAACCTCCACTAACCGTGGGGGTTCATGCGGATTGGCTGCACATATAAAATCGGATCAAACTATTCTAGTGATAATACCTAACAAAATACACGGCTGTAGGGACAAAAACCTATAAGATAAAAAATGAGACGATTGCAGCAGGGGGTCAAGGGGACTGCAAGTCACTTGCGGAATTTCCCGTGAAGTTATGTCTCACACACAGCTTATATTTATTATCTAGTCCAGCGCTACATATATTTGCTGAGAATATTCCATATATTTTAATAGAAGTGCCGTTGCCTGCCTAGGCTGGCAGGCACAGGCACTTGGTCGTGCCTGTTCAACACTCGTTCAAGAGTGTTCCAAAAGTTCCGTTATTGGTACTAATACCATTTTAATCTGATTAGTATAGTTATGGGCCACAAAAAATCCACTTAAATCCAGAAGCTCCTCGCACCACATCTGTATTTTTTCTCAGCCAATTACATCGCTTTACTAGAACATCTTCCAATTCTTCTATGTTATTAAAATATTTATT
>Ga0208904_1001799_pt1 | contig 14180 bp, 17 predicted proteins | sample AntAceMetag02UKB_FD_184774 | JGI IMG/M metagenome (GOLD analysis project Ga0208904, IMG submission 184774) | Saline lake microbial communities from Ace Lake, Antarctica - Antarctic Ace Lake Metagenome 02UKB (SPAdes) (version 2) | ecosystem: Environmental > Aquatic > Non-marine Saline and...
GATTCTCCGGATTTTATATTACGTCAACCGGATTATTACGGTCATTTCAATTGCACGATGTTTCATGCCCGCAAATAGACGTAAATCTACCCTGATACTATTTCTTAATCCGAATATCCACCTGAATCATTTTCGATCCACCAACCCTTTCAATTTCTTGGTTCTGTGAGACCCGCAGCAACCTGACCTGCACCTCCGGTGTCAATTCTCCTATTTCATCCAGAAATATAGTCCCTTGATGGGCCCGGTAAAAGCGTCTTTTTCATGTCCGAACAACTCACTATCTAACAAGGTCCCGGGAATGGCTCCGCAATTGACAACGATAAAGGGACCGCTGGACCTGGACGACTAGTAATGAATGGCATTGGAAACCGCAATCCGGAATGGATCTCTCAACAGAGAAAAATAGCGGGCATGCTCTTCAGAAAACCGATCATGACCATAAGCATGCAAGGTAATGCTGCCAAACATTGTATCTTTAATCCCCAATAATAATGAATCATCTGCTGCTGCGCCATGGAAGTTCAGCATTGAGCAGCAGATGGGATCCGTTTCAGGTCTGTTATAAATCAGAGCTTCGGAAAGATCAGCTTCACTGAACAGGGTCGTAAAAGCCATAATTAGCTCTTTTCCTTCTGGAGATAGAGGCACTAAGCCGTCAACTTTGCTACCCCCTTCTTCTGTTGCTTTGGCCACAACTCGCAAGGCATCAAACTCATTATCATAATATTGCAGATACAATCCATCACCCGGCTGACAGTTTTTTGGGCAGGCAAACATGGCAGCCTCAATTTCCAGATGCCTGCAGATATTAATAGTCCCCTCGATAAAGAAGGTCTTTTCGTCGATAGTCATTGTCTCTTCTTCCCCGTAGAAATCAATACAAATTATCTTATTTGATAAATCTTCAAGATATTGTCTAATAAGATAATAGTATTCTATAGAATTTGTCGTATAAGATAAACGCGAAATTGAATAATCCTTTACCTATCAGTTTTTATAGATAATATTATATGGCACGGTTCCCGCGAAAGACATATTAAAAGTTAAATGCTGCAAAATCAAACATGTTTTTTTCTAAAACCGGAGAGGAAGATTTGATATGCAATGGTTGGAAATCATAAACATTCGGTTGAGTAGGAACGACTTTCTTTTTAATCATAAAAACTTTCAAAACCTTGTCAGCCATGTTCAAAAAGAATGGCACAGTTCTCAAATTAAGTTTTTTCAACACACTAACCTTTCTGCCGATTTAAGCATTTTTATTTATCATCAATCAACATCGCCTGCTAAGAGAGGGAGCGATCTTGGAATCCATCTGGCTTGGTTATTGGAAGAGTTCGGATCTGTAAATCATACAGTCTGGCTCGAAGCCAAAAATAGTCTTAAAAAGGGAAAAATCAAATGAAAATAATTGTTCTGAATGGCAGTCCAAAAGGCGAATACAGTATCACCCTGCAGTATATCAATTTTCTGCAGAAACAGTTTCCTGCCCATGAGTATAAAACCATTCACGTGGCTCAGAAAATTAAATCTATCGAAAAAAATGAAGTTACATTTTCCGGAATAATCGATGAGATCCGGTCAGCAGACGCGGTGTTATGGTCATTCGGACTTTGGGTGCTGGCTGTGTCCGCCCAGTACATGCGATTTATTGAATTAATTACCGAACGAAAAGTTGAAGACGTTTTTCGGGGGAAATACACCGCTGCTTTGTTATTATCATCCTCTGTCTTTTCAGTCTTTTGTCTATCAACCGGGAACAACCGGCAGTTCAGTCAAAACTGGCGGGAAAAAGGTGCTTGTTTTAACTGATAAATATGACAAGAACACCAATCTGGGGAAGATGATCGACCGATTCCGGCAGGTGTTTGTTGATCCGATTGATGTTATAGACTTAAACGACATCGACATTCATGGTGCTTGCCTGGGGTGTATGAAATGCGGATACGATTGAAAGCTGAAGATAAACAATATACAATCAAGGGCAACATCCATTTTTACGGCAAAGGTAACATCCATATTTTTTTAGTGAATGAAAAGATATTTAGGAAACCGTTGACAGGACTTCAGACGATTATCCTGGCGGTCGATCAATCTAATTTCGGCAACACCCGTATTTCTTTCGATTTTCAGGGTGTTCGAACCGGCACTTAAGGTATTCGTTGCTTTCAAGATACCAATGGCAATGGAAAACTGGATCGTGGATTGTTCGGTCCTTCGGAACCATGGGGAATGTCATGGAACTCAGAAAGGGCCTCCAGGTGGCCACGTTTTGAAAATATAACTTTTCAGGTTGATTCAGATATATATTTAAATACTGAACTCAAGTAGCTTTGGGAGGAAAACAGATGGCAATTATAGAACATATTTCGATCGGGTGGTTGAACGGCTGGTGGTTCACTGTTGTTTTTGGGCTGACAAATTTTTATTTCCTGGTCAAGTATCACAATCACAGACGATTCTCCAAGCGCCTGTTCCGGTTTCCACCTTTTAACAAATTACCATCATATCCTCATTTCAAATGATATCTGCCTATTTATAGTTAGATTTTTGAATGGAAGCTATTAATAAAAAAGGGACTCAAAATAGAGCCGCAGAATTGGTGCTTTAAGCACCTACTACAGTCGCAGTAAGGAAACGGTCTTAGCCATATCCTTCCTGAATATCCCATCCCATCTGCATGTACGTATATGTATTATTTGTATTTTCAAATTTTTATTTTACTGACATATCCACTGGCACTCTGATTGCAGATTAGAGAATCAAGGAGTCAATCAATGAAGAAGGTAACGCTGGCAGTTTGGGGAGATCATATTTCTCCAGTATTTGATTCAGCGAAACCATAGCTGATTGTGAAAGTAGAAAACAAACAGACATCAGACTCAGTATCTGTCTTCCCTGCGGTATCCTCGGGCTCGGCAAGTGTAAACATAAAATCTGTTCACTGACAACTTACAGAACAAAACATTATAGGAACTATTATGAAAGAAGGCAGAATAGCAGTCCCGTCCGTAGAAAGCGGCGGGTTAGATGGACAAAGAGCGGGTCACTTCGGCCATTGCGATGTATTTACCCTGATTGATGTCGCAGAGGGGAAAATTTCCAATGTATCGACTATTCAAAACGAGACACATGTACAGGGAGGATGCATGGTACCCGTGCAGCTTCTGTCAAATCAAAATGTGAACGCCCTGATTGTCGGGGGCATTGGTCTCAGGCCGCTGATGGGATTCAATCAGTATAACATCGATGTGTATCACGATGCAGAGCGAGGTGACATTCGACCCGTCGTTGAAGATCTGATCTCAGGGAAACTACCTTTGATTGAGAAAGACCAGGTTTGCGGCGGGGGCGACGGACAATAATACAGAACATCATTTTCAGGAGAAACATTTATGAAAGTTGCAATTACATCAAAAGGGGCAACGCTGGACTCTGCGGTCGATCCACGGTTTGGTAGAGCCCCCTTATGTCATCATCGTCGATTCAGACAGTCAGGAGTTTGAAGCCTTGAATAATCTGGAAAACGTCAACCGGCTCAAGGGTGCCGGCATCCGCGCCGCCACCATGATCAGTGAAAAAGGTACGGAGGTTTTAATGACGGGATATTGCGGTCCCAATGCTGTCACGACTCTTAATGCAGCAAATATAAATGTAGTCCTGGAGATCGGTGGTACCGTCAAGGAGGCGGTAGAGCTATTCCGAGAAGGAAATATTTCATATAGTGATGCGGCTAACACAGAGAGTCATTGGGTTTGACCGGAGTCGTTCCCCAAAAAGTCAATCGTCACACAACTCTGTTTCGGCCTTCAGCGTTAGATTGTTTTTTGGGGATTCCAGCAGCTCTTGATTTGTATTTTAAGCAGTCTGGTAGATCAGTTGCGAACTCAACAATGTCCAAAAGGAATTGAATTGAATTGAAATCCCTTCATTTTCTAATAGCATTCTTATTACCCGCCAGCTTTTCAACACAAATCGTTCTCAATCAGGTAGCGGTTACCAATGAAAATTAATCTGCGAACAGATCAATTCTGCATTGAAACAGCAGCCAAAAATATCTATGAAAAGTCACTTAAACAGTACTTTAAGATTAATGCGGATGATAATACCAGACTTAATTTAGAAATCCAAATTGAAGGACTAAAAACCTTTCTGGAACGCGTGGATACTCAATCCCTGCGTGGCTCATATCCGGAACTGGATAAAGGCGGAAATACAGATGTCGTTGTGAAAATTGATGCGAAAAGTCGGGAGATAACCCTTACTTTTTGCGGTAAAAAGATTCGTCCACCTCTAAAATAATTTTCAGAGCAGAATATATCAAATTTACCGCCTGGCCCTAAAACATGCTGACAAAATCACAGCTATATCATCAATGGTTTTTTATAGTATCCAACAATATTAAATCACCCAGTTTTACCTTCAGCTGTTTGGATACCAGGCTGCATTTCACCTTTAGAAAATAGAAAATTCTCCTATCCTCCCCGCTCAATGATTCAAAATTCCCCTGCCCCTTAGCAATAATTACATCTGAGGATTTATAAAGTTGTTGCAGTTGAGCTGAACATTGGCTAAGCACCGTCCCGGGAGCCCCTGACCCGTTGGAAACAACATTCACAATATCCGTCAGGCCCACGAAGACCGCATCCGCCATTGTTGCATCATTGATGATGGGCCTGTCCCTCACCACATATGTTATGTCAGCCTCAAAATGAACGTTCAGCTGCTCAATCAAGACTCTATCAAATAAAATCTCTCCAGCATTATCCCCAAGGTACAGTACCCTTTTCGCCCCTTGCATCGCTTGTCTGAATCTCTCGAAATGATTAATGGCAACAGATGATTCTAAAGCCGAAACGACCACCGTATCAACATCACCATATTGTACTTGTGGTCCAAAATCTATGCTATTTCCCGCAATTGCCAGCTTGCAGGCCGTCAACAAAGGGTTTTCCGATGCGCCAATGGTTTCTTTCAGGCTGGGGTAAAGCGCTAATGCCAATTGATTGGAATGGTGCTTTAATTCTGCATAGGGATCGGAATTAGCGGTGGTGGTATAAACAAGTTCATATACCGCTTGCGCGACCTCGGGAGGTGTCATCGTAAGCGGTATGGTGGCAAGCTTTTGAAGAACCCGTTTCAAAGTGCGCCACTGGATACATTCATCAGTTGATGCCAATCGACTTGCTCGTAAAGCCTGGTCTAAAAAACAAGGGATACAATCCAGATAAGTTTTCACAAAAAGTTCATGGAATGGTTTTGTTTACTCACGGTCTAATCTCATACAAAATTAACACAAAAACTCTCTTGATGGGATTCTTCCATCAAACTCTTCTCCTCTCAATCATTTTATCGGCTATACCAACAAAGGCTTGCGCAACCTCTGAATCAGCATATGCCTTTTGAAAAGAGGTCCCTAAATCCCCACAGACAACCATTTTCAAGTCGAAGGGAATCGTGCCCAAAGACTCAATCTGGGTCAGTAACGCCGTCTTTTCTCCGCCACCGCTAGGACCAAACAGCGATATGGATTGATTGCAATGAGGGCACGAAAAACCGCTCATATTTTCTACAATACCGAAGATACCGATATTGATTGCCTTGCAGAAGTTGATGGACTTCCGAACATCAGCAAGGGCAACCTCCTGCGGAGTCGTGACAATAATCGCTTTGGCCTCGGTAATGGTTTGACATACTGTCAAGGGTTCGTCACCAGTTCCCGGGGGTGCATCAATGAGTAAAAAATCCAAGTCACCCCACTCAACATCCCCGATAAACTGTTGAATTACTTTAAACTTCATGGGGCCGCGCCAAATTAGAGCTTCGTCCCTATTTTGTGAGAGGGATTCTATGGAAATCACTCCCAGGTTTTCGCTATAATGAACGGGCTTTAGCTTCTCATTTTCGGTTATCATAGCCCTTTGATTCAATCCCAGCATTTTGGGGACATCCGGTCCATGGATGTCAACATCCATTAAACCCACCTGATAACCCTTGTTCGCGAGCGCAATAGCGAGATTCACGGATACGCTTGTTTTTCCAACTCCTCCTTTCCCACTCATTATAATAAATTTGTTCTTTATTTTGCCGAGAGAAACTTGAATATTGTGGTCTTTTTCATCATTAGCATCAAGATGAGGTAAGGAATTTCCTGTGGTATTTTGTTTCATTATCATTGACTCCAAATTTTAGTACTTTCCAATTAACAAATGAACACCATTAAGCTGCAAAGGTCAGCTTCGTTCCGGCCATGTTTAAAATAAATCTATCAGGTAGAGCCTCCTCAATCTTCATAACGGCTTTTCTGCCTGTACAATGGGTTGGAATAATATAGTCAGGATTGATCTCTTTAAATGCCTTAATCGTATTTTCGACCACACTATCGGCTTCAGGACCGGAGAGATGGAAACCACCCATGACTGCATGAACTTGTTCAATCCCACTTATTTTCTGAGCAAAGCGAACTGTATTAATAATCCCGGAGTGTGCGCAGCCGGACAGGACAATCAGTCCTTTTCCTTTCAGATGGGCAATGATAGCGGTATCGTCCATAATTGGATCCTGTTTTTCAATCCCATCCTCTACATAGCGCAAGTTAGCTGCCCCTTTTTCAAAATCAGTTTCTCTCGGTATCTCTCCGAGGAAAAATACGGTATCTTCCAGCATACCATACGGCTCCCGTGTCACAACAGGGAAAACCCCAGCCGCTTCGGCTTGTTTAACGGTAAAAGACGGCATGGTGAGTTTTAAATCGTCTGATATTTTTGCAAACCGAGGACCAATGAAAGCATCTGGATGTACCACCAACTTAATCCCTTTTTTCCCAACCAGTTCACTGACCTTGGATAAACCTCCGACATGATCAAGATGACCATGGGATAAGGCCATAATCTGCACAGATTTCATATCCACTCCCAAAGTTTCGGCGTTAAATGCAGCACCATGCTCCGAAAAACCGAAATCGAAAAGCAGTGAACAGGATTGATCTTCATCTGTTGCGGTTACCATGGATGAGAAGCCATGCTCAGCCAAGATGCTGCTTCTGACTTCAAAATTTTTGTGTGGCATTGCCCGTTGCACCACTGCAGAATTATCCACTGGCACAAGATCAATATAATTATCGATCAGCGTTAGAATCTCAATTTTATCGAGTTGTTTCAGTTGAATACCCATCAAATCTCCTTTTTTATGACGGACCCCATGCGCGTTTGACTTTCAAAAAACAGCGTAATTGCAAAAAATTTCCCCTCGCCTGATAAACACCAGTCAACTATCATCCAGGATACAGAGCAATAATTGGGCCAGCGAAATTTCACCTGTTTGTAATTCAGGAAAGATGCAAAAGAATGCAATCCCGTGGTTTTCCAAGGTGGCGTCAAAAAGAATCCTTCAGCGATAATCTGCGACTCTGTCCCGGTTTTTAGTCGCAATTTCGCGACTAAGTGGCTTATTTGAGCTCATACTCAAGGAGTCCTTCCCTGGATGGGTTGATCTTATCCCGATCTGGATTCAGAAATTGAGCAGGCCTCAACCTCGTATCGGCAACGTTTTGTCAGGATTTCTGTGATAAAAGTAGCGCTAAAGTGTACATGACGCGGTTTGGGCCTGTCGCCAATCAATAGAGGCGGCACTGGAATTTCCCGGAAATGGTGCTTCACCTGACTAATCGTTAGTCATACGCTAGGCGGGTTTCTTCATCTGTCAGGATATGCCGAATGTGTTTTGTCCAACTATCTGACTGCCAGGTTCCTAACTCCTGATGGGTCATAAAATAATTTTGTGGGATTGGATGAGTACCAACGACCACATCCAGTTCATACTTGGCGGGAATAAAACTGCAGAAATTTTGCAGTCGATGACACGGAGGGTACCCAACCACAAGGCCTGTTGCTAAATGAATCACATCTGTGCCATTCTTTTTCATTTCTGCAGGAGCATACTCTATGTTACCGCCAGGGCAACCACCACATGTTGTGTAGCCGGTTAATTCAACTTCTTCCTCTTTGTACAAGGCAAAAGCACCCTCCCTGCTTCTCAAAGCCCGCAAGCACTTGCCACCTGCACAGTTGTGGTAGCGGTCACAAATAATAATACCAATTTTTTTCACTGTTTTGCTCCTTTTAGATCGTGATATCTACTTTACGATTTCTCGAATTCATCTGCATGTCATCCAAGCTCATTTCTTTATTTCTTTGTCCTCGATCAAAACCGGTACCACTTCAATGGTTAGCGGCTCCTCTTGCGGCCATTTCCATTCCAAGAGCCTCTTTTCCATTGGCGCCTGAAGCTCATTCCGCATCTTAAACAGGGCTGGAATCGCTAAAATTGCCATGCCCAATGCTTTCACTACTGTTCTCTGGAAAAAACCATCTGCCCTGTTTGCGTTCCGGCTCAAGGACGGAAAGCTGGCCTGCGAGTTGTCTTGATGACAGGTTCCAGAGGAATTCATACTTCCGCGACGCCCCATGCCTCTTGCCTCATTTCTTCTTCCACGTCCCAATGGTCCGTTTCCGGACGGTCCCGTCCCGTCTCCTTTTGGCATCTCAGCCTCCCTGTTGGAATCTCACACAACCGGACGAATCATATTTCGCCCGGTTACATGAAGTTAAGTGAACTGCACAATAAACAGTCTGTTCAAACTACACATCTAATCAATTTGATCTAAACAATGCCAGCAGCCTCATCTCTATGGATTTAGCTTGGAAAGACTGTTTTTAATATCCTGTAAACTTTCGCTTAGATACTTCTCTTCTGCCTGAAGCCATTCCCGCTCTTCAGGCACACTCGCTGATCTGGTCAAATTCTGGTTGCGTCTTCCTGGTCCTGAAGCGCCAAATCCTGCACGAAATCCAAAACCTTGGCCATATCCGCCACGACCACGAAACGGGACACCGGATCCTCTTCCCATACCTCGACCATACCCGGTTGATGCATACCCGACACAATATCCTGTTCCCTTTCCTGTCATAGGTCCCCCTCCCAAGTGGACCGCTTCCATCCTGACCTGGCATTTCACACCTGCTTTGCTAAGTTAAACATATTTTTTCACTTCACCACGCCTACTCCATAAAAAGCAGTTTCAAAGTTCTAACGCCTTTTTCTACAATATATCTGCAGAGATTGTTCCATACTCAATAAGTTGGTTTTATTTAGTTATTTCAGAACACTTTCAGTCTATTAGGGAATTGTATGTCGGTCAGAAATGAATTCTACAGTTGCAAATATGCAACACGCAAACATGTTAAACATTCACATTTACGACCCTAAAACGACTCCGAAAATACTGGGGGCTATCTGAGTCGTTATAAATTTGCTAAAGACGTATCAACAAGGTACAAGGGTCGGCGTTTGAGCTTTGTCTTCATTTGTCATTGGGTCGACAATTTGATTGGGCTTTTCTGATATAGCAGATCGATTTTGCTGCTATGCTGTTGGCCCAATTGGCTCTGTTGCGCTTTAGAGAGCGATTTTCAGAATACCTGCAGGCAGGATATGACCCGTTACAGGCGGGAACACTTAAGTGGAGAGAGCAAACACCAGTGTTTGCTCCGGGGATTGCATATCAGATGAATACTTCTGGCTCTCTTCGGGCTTGAAAGTTTTTACTAACCCAGTTAGCGATTTTGTTAATCATCGGATCATCCACAATCCTGGCTCCGACAGAGCAGTTTTTGACACACGCATTACATAGAATGCAGGCTACGTTGTCGGTTATCACGGTATCTGCGATGGTAATAGCCCCGACGGGACAAAGCGCCGCACACTCTCCGCACAGGACACAATGTTCGTCCCGCGTCGATGCGGACATTGCCTCCAATGCACTTCTGTCACGATCGATATAGTGTGTGTTTCCGGGAGGTGTGATTGAGGACACCTCATCAATTGACGCCAGCCCATTCATCTTGGCGCGTATCTGCGACCCAAATTCTCTGGCAGCCTTTATATCTTCAGCATCAGGCCTCCCATTCGCCAACGGCCTTTCCTCATTCGCAAAAGAATGCTCCCCGATAAAAGCCCCACCGGCCACGGGCAAAAAGCCTAGTTCCCGTGTCAGATCGTTCAGTTCAAGCAACGCATCTTCGAAATCCCTGTTGCCATAAAGGACAACTATAACCGCAGGCGTCCTCTCGGCTTTGAACTGTTTCAGTCTGGAAATTGCTGTCTTGGAAACCCTGCCTTCATAAACAGGAACACCGAAAATCACCATTTCATCTCGGATCTCACTCGGCTTCAGGGTATCAGCCACTGGTAAGGTTAAATCAATTTGCTCGACTTTCCGGCCACCAAGTCCCTCTGCAATTTCGTTGAGGATTTTTCGGGTTGTCCCAGTCGGTGAGAAATAGACTAGTTTAACAGTATCAATAATCATATTTGTGTACCTTAACTGTTGAAAGTACTAATAAAGAGTCTAAAACAAAGAACGTGTGAGGAGTGGAAAGGGTCGTCTGCTGCCTTTCAAAAAGGTCGGCGGACATTGTACGTAATTTTCATCTCTTGTTTTAGACATGGAAAGTGTAGCACACTCATACCTACTCTTTACGAAATCGGCTGTCAGAACGGTGGGTCTGCACTTTTCCTTGTACAGCCTCATACCAGCCCAAACGGTCCACTGCATGCTGATCAAATTCAGGCAGATATGGTTTGATGTCGATGAGGGGTGTGTCATTCAACATATCGACATTTTCAATCTGAAGTATCTGACCCTGAATGGTGTTGAGTTTAACCACAGAAAACCCGATTGGATTAGGTCTTTTGGGTGCCCGGGTGGCAAATATACCATGCTCGTTTGAGTCCAGAAACGGCGTCACCACAAGGGCAGATGATTTCACTTCATGGAGGTGGTAAAGCAGGATAATGTGTGAGAACCCTTCTAAATCCAAAAGACCGGGGATATATTCCTCGTAAACCTCGATCGTACCGCAGATTCCTTTGGCCCCGGTCGGTTGAATTGGCATCCCTTCAATATCATCAAAAGGAGTATGAATCAATCCAATCGGTTGAAATTTGATCATCCTTTTTACCTCTTAGTGCGCACATCCACCGCCATGACCATGGCCCTGACACGTCTGCTGCTGGTATCGACCAGAATCGGCTCTCTGCCATATGGGATATTCTGGTCGCTAAAATAACCTCAGACTACCCTTGATCAGCAAGCTGTTCATTGATTGCAGCCGCTGCTCTACGTCCTTCTCCCATGGCGAGGATAACCGTTGCCGCTCCCAGAACGATATCACCACCGGCATAAACGTTTTTCATGGATGTTTTCTGCTTTTCATCCACGATAATGTTTCCCCAACGATTGACTTCAATCTGTTTGGTGGTCTGCGGAATAAGGGGATTACTACCATTTCCGATAGAAACGATGGCGGTATCGACTTCCAGAATGAATTCACTGCCCTCAATCACCACCGGTCTGCGGCGTCCAGAATCATCCGGTTCGCCCAATTCATAACGCAGACATTCGATCCCACATACCCGACCGTCGTCGTCTCCAATAATCCGTTTGGCGTTTTGCAGAAAATAGAATTCGATACCTTCTTCCTTCGCATGTTCGATCTCTTCATTTCTGGCCGGCATCTCATTTTCAGTTCTCCGGTAGACCACATAAACCTCTTCTGCTCCCAGACGTTTTGCCATCCGTGCTGCATCCATAGCCACATTACCACCGCCAAAAACGGCGACTTTCTTGGATTCGTAAATCGGTGTATCCGCATTTTCACGGTCGTAGGCACGCATTAGATTCGCCCGGGTCAAATATTCATTCGCGGAGAAGACGCCAATCAGGTTTTCACCCTCAACGCCCATAAATATTGGCAGTCCCGCTCCCGAGCCAACAAAAGCGGCATCGAAACCATCCTTGGCCAGAAGGTCTTCCAACTTTCTTGTTTTACCAACAACAAAATTGGTTCTGAACTCCACACCCATAGCGGTCAGTGTCTGCACTTCCTGATCGATAATAGTGTTCGGCAGCCGAAACTCAGGGATACCGTAACGAACCACTCCCCCTGGTTTATGAAATGCTTCAAAGATCGTTACCGCATGGCCTTCCCGACGAACATCCGCTGCCACTACCAGACCGGCTGGACCCGCACCAATCACTGCAACCTTTTTACCACTTTCCGGCTTTACGTCCGGTGTTTTCACATTCCCCGTAGACTGTTCCCAATCGGCAACAAACCTCTCCAACCGGCCAATGGAAACCCCTTTGCTAACATCTTTCAAGGCCTTACTGACGGTACAGGGCTCTTGACATTGTACTTCCTGAGGACAGACCCGCCCACAAATCGAAGGTAAAAGACTGGACTGTTTGATCACATCAATCGACTTTTGAAACTCACCATCGGCAATATGCTTAATAAAAGTAGGAATATCTATTTTGACAGGGCATGCTTCAATACAAGGCCTTTTTTTACATTGAGTACACCGTAGAGCCTCCAGTTTAGCCTGTTCTTCTGAATATCCCACGGCTACTTCATCCAAATTCCCGATGCGCACCTGAGGATCCTGGGAGGGCATATCCTGTACAGGAATACCAATTCGTTGTTTTGCTTTCATCGTATCTTTCAGGGGTAGATACTCCTCAAGCAAGGACTTTGCCGTCTCTCGTAATTCTTCTGGACTCTTATGACTCATTACGTGTTCTCCTTATTTTCGATTTGTTTATCAAGATTGCATTTGTGTCTAGCCGAGGTTTCCTGCCCTCGATAGGCTCCCAACCGTGCCATCATATTATCGAAATCAACCAGATGACCATCAAACTCGGGCCCGTCGACACAGACAAATTTTACTTCGTCACCCACATTCACACGACATCCACCGCACATTCCGGTTCCGTCTACCATAATGGTGTTTAAGGATACTTGTGTGAATACCTTGTATGGCCGTGTCGTTTCTGCACAAAACTTCATCATAATCGGCGGACCGATAGCGATAGCCATCTCAGGCTTCGGATCTCGTTCACAGATCTCTTTTAACGGCTCGGTTACCAGCGCTTTTCGGCCATATGAGCCATCATCGGTACAAATAATCAATTCATCCGCAATCTCAGTCATTTCTTTCTCAAGGACAATCAACTCCTTCGTCCGGGCTCCCATGATGATGATCACGTGATTGCCTGCTGCCTTCATCGCTTTGGCAATCGGATGCAACGGAGCCACACCGATGCCACCCCCGACACAGACAACGGTTCCGAATTTCTCGATATGCGTCGGTGTCCCCAATGGTCCGACGAGATTGGTGATATAATCACCCTCATTGAGTCTGCCAAGATCAGTAGTGGTTTTACCCACAATTTGAAAAATGATTGTAATGGAACCTTCAGTTTCATCAGCATCCGCAATTGTCAAAGGAATACGTTCCCCAAAATCATTGTCCAGTTGCAACATGATAAATTGCCCCGGCAATCGCTCTTCAGCAATATTCTGCGCTTCAATCCTCATCAGGAAAACATCGTCTGATAACTGTTTCTTGAAAAGTATTTTATTCATTTTTCTTTTATCCTGAAATTAAAAATTAGAAACAAACACTGACCTATTAATCTCAGATTGTACAAAAAGAGATCCTGAAAAAGAGTCATGTCAGAACTTTAAAAAAAAGTCAGTATTAATCGAAAGAAAAAAAACAGCTGGAGTCAATCGTTTATATTATCAATATTCCAGATAGCAGTTCAGGGGATTTTTCAATTTTCCTGATGCAAATCAAACGATTATTGGCAGGTTGTAATAATTGATTGAAAATATACTAGATTGGGTTGGTGGGAGAGATATACATCCGTGCAAGGCCGAGTGGGGAACAAAAGAATCGACAGAATGATACAAAGGCCGACCGCTGGCAGCAGGCCTTCAAAAAGCAGTTGCTTGACAGATGCTCAGAGCCCACGGGGCAGGCCTTGGAGAGGATAAGAAAGTCATTCCTTTGACTTCGATTCAAATATCACCTGTCCCATGGGTATACTAAAAGTTATAACATTATCTCCAAAAACGTTTCTTTCCTCAGCTCTCAACCGGAATTCGTCAGTGAAAGCGTTTCACAAGATCACAACTTTACTGCACCTCATTTTATTCATTTAACATCAGGGATATTAGCGATTAACCGCAACCTTTCTTGGCTTTGTCAGAGCTGCGAGGGTGACTATTTTTTTATATTAGGCATATGCTCATAAGTTGTCAAGGAATTTC
>Ga0208904_1001800_pt1 | contig 14175 bp, 16 predicted proteins | sample AntAceMetag02UKB_FD_184774 | JGI IMG/M metagenome (GOLD analysis project Ga0208904, IMG submission 184774) | Saline lake microbial communities from Ace Lake, Antarctica - Antarctic Ace Lake Metagenome 02UKB (SPAdes) (version 2) | ecosystem: Environmental > Aquatic > Non-marine Saline and...
CGAGGTGGATTTCCTGAACGGCTATATTAGCGAACTCGGTCGCAGCCATCAGGTTCCTACGCCACTGAACGATCTCATGGTAGCGATGGTCAAAGAGATCGAAAACGGCACCCGGACCATGTCTACTGACAACCTGAACATCCCGGAAATCAAAAATCCAAGGCACAAGGCATGAGGGACGCAAGGCATGAGGAACGTAGTTTGAAAGTTTGATTTATAAAGTTATATGGGATTGATACCATTGGAACATATTCTAGTTGTTCAATCGATCATGTTAGCTTCATAGGTCAACTATCTATCTATCCATACTATACGCCTAGAAAAAACCGAATATATTTCCCAGGAGCTTTGCATCATATCATTGCCAGAGAAATAGACAGGAAGTCCATCTTCAGAACTAAAGAAGATAAAGATCTCTTTCTGCAGCGCTTGAAAAAACTGTTGGAGGAAAGTGACTTTAACGTCTATGCATGGTGTATCATGGAGAATCATTTTCACTTATTACTACAAACAGGCACGGTTCCCTTATCTGGAACCTATTTTGAAATTACCCCCGGAGGGATGTTGGTCTGGAGTAAAAAGACAAAGGTTACTAGAGACGCATTTATTTTTTTAGGAAAACAATTCTTGGGTAAATCGTTGACCGACCTTGGAGAATTCATCGGCATTAAGAAATCAGCAGCCAGTACCGCTTATCAAAGAGGAAATGATATTTGTATGACACTTGATTTAGGAAACTTGCTGAATAGCGGAAAGGTGAAATCAGATTAAGCTCTGTAAATCAAACTTTCAAACTACCCCTGGTTTCATACGTCCCCTGGTTTCCTATTCCAGTCCCAGTTTGTCCCGGTAGATCTCTTTGGCCCAGTCTCGCCATTTGCCAGAGGCATAGACGGCAGAAGCGGGATAGTGATTCATTTTTTTGTCCCGGGCGATATAGGTGGTCACGGGAACATCGGCATGCTGCAGGATTTCCGCCTCGCATGCTGAACAGAGACCGGCGTTGACGATCAGTTCCGGGTTGCGGCCCTTCAGTTCGGACATCAGCGCCTCCGGTGCCTGGGGCTTTGACTTGCCGACACCGCAGATTCTGGAGACCACCTCGAACCCGCTCTCCTCAAGAATACGGCAGGTTTTTCTGGCTTCCCGTGTCAGGTCCGGGCAGAACAGGACCGCGATCCGACTATATTCCATGCGCCGGGCCAGTTCGATGGTATCCTTGAGCCGGGGCCAGACCATGTATCCCTTGGACTCGATGATGGCAGCCTGCCTGGCCAGGTTTGCCGTTTCCGGATCGGCGGCATAGACTTGTCTGGCCGCCTCAAACACCTCCCGATGAGTATAGGATGCGCAGTAGTCCTTTTCCTGGTATCCGCCCCCGCTACAGGACTGCTTGAAACAGGATGAACATTGTATCGGTTTCATCATCAGCCCCTCCTTTTGGCACGAATCATTCTAATCAGATCGATGGGTTTAATGCGCCTGGCATTGAATTTAGACGCTCCTTCCGGGCTCGGCCGACGGTGGAAGAAATTATCGCCATAGAAACTGTTCAGGACAGACGCCGGGTTGTGGGCATTGGTCCGGTCCTTGGCGATCAGGGTGACCACCGGGGCCTCAGAATGCTTTACAAAAACCGAGTCGTGACCGACGCAGAGCCCGATGATACAATTCAGATCGGTTTGCTGCTTGTTAAGCAATAAGGCCTGGGCCACCGGGTTGCAAGCAACCACGCCGATGCTGTAGCCCGTTTCGGCGGTCATGCGGTTGCTGGACGGTACCCCCATCTCCTTTTTTGTCAGGCTGCCGGCTTTGCACATGATGTTATTCACGACAAATCCGGCGTCCTTGAACCGGTCGGTGATAACCCTCAATTCGTCATGCAGGCCGACGCATCCGGCAATCCCTATTGTCTTAACCCCTCTGAATGTGGCGTACTCGATCAGTTCACTGATGCGGTCAGTCTCCTGTCCCCTGACGCGTGCGGCATAGTCCAGAAAACCAGCAACAGGTTCTGCTTCGGAGTATTTGTCCCGGTCTTGTTCGGGGCAGCCTGTCGGCATCTCCCCTTGACCGGTAAAACAGCTTTGTGATTCACAACTGGCACATGGCATGTCTTTTCTCCTTATGTTTGTATTCCCCCTTTGAAGGGGGGCAGGGGGGATGTTGTACCAGGGGCACAAAACCGTTAACTATGGCAACATCCCCCTAGCCCCCTTCAAAGGGGGAATCTATGCATAGAATATTGATAGAATGGCATTACATTACCCCTTTGACTCAATCAATTGGCTGATTGTTCGTAGTTCTTTGCAGCCTCCAACGCTTCTGCCGGAATTTCATTTTTATTCAGCCCATGAATCGTTTCTCCATTTGCGCCTTCAAAGGTCCGGCCGTATCCCGTGATGATTGAAAACAGGATAATCACAAAAATCGCCGCCGGGTAAAAGGTCACAAACGGAAAGGAAGTGGGGGCCGGAATTTTGATGAAAGGATATACTTTCACCAGGGGTTCCAGGGTCGCAATAATAACAAAGGCCCACAGATGCCAGGGCATCATATAGCTGAAACTGCTGGTACAGGCATCGCAAATATTGGCTCTTCTATACGGGTGAAGCATCTGGCCGGAACCCAGTTCGTCATTGATGGGGCCCGCAATCACCGCAATTCTTCCGGTAGACCCCAGCAGCGCGAAGCTTAAGAAAGTGGTGACCCCTAGCATCATCAATTCAACCCCCCGTGGCGTCTTTGCAATGCCATGCTGGAGCCTGCCCACAATGGAATCAATCATCCCATGGCGACCATCCCTTCGGTATCAGATACACCTTGCAGGCCAAGGACCACCGTTAGAACCATAAAAATGCCCAAGGGCATTAACGCAAACCACCGGGTCAGGTAAAACGCGGACACCGCTGCTGTTTCTTGACAATTCATTCGCTGCTCTTTGATAGTGCTTTATTTATTTTCCAAGCTCATTGACGGCTTTTTCGATCCGCTTCAGCGCTTCTTCAAGTGTCGCTCGGGGACAGGCGATATTCATTCTTTCAAAACCGGCACCGCCAACGCCAAATACGAATCCATGGTCCAGCCCCACACGGGCCTTGTGGTTCATGAACGCTTTCAACGCTTCCGGATTCATTCCCAACTCCCGGCAATCAAGCCAGATCAGGTAGGTGCCTTCGGGTTCAATGACCTTGATGGATGGAATCCGATTTTTAATAAACTCCGCCAGAAACTCGTAGTTTCCTTGCAGGTAATCCAGGAACTGCTCCAGCCAGACATCCCCCTTGTCATAAGCCGCTTCCAGCGCTACCAGCCCCATTACATTGACCTTGGGTAAAATGCCACTGCGGGTCTCTTCGAACTGTTTCCTCAGTTTGTCATTGGGAATGATAATGACAGAGGCTTCCAATCCCGCCACATTGAAGGTTTTGCTGGGCGCCATGCAGACCACGGAATTCTGTTCAAATTCCTCGGAGATGGAAGCAAAAGGGATATGCTGCTGCCCCTTAAACAGAATTTCGCAATGAATCTCGTTGGAAACCACCACGGCGTCATTGCTGATCGCAATTTCACCCATCCGGATCAGCTCTTCCCGGGTCCAGACTCTTCCCACAGGATTATGGGGATTGCACAGCATCAGCATCTTCGCCCGGGAAGGGGTTGGATACATCCCCATTTTCGGTTCAAATTTTAAAGCCAGATCCGCATAGTCGATCCCATAGCGGCCGTTTCTCAGGATTAACTCATTGGAGGCTCTTTGACAGCCACTCCCTTCAATGGCTCCATGAAAATGATAGTAGACCGGTTCTTGGTGCACAACGGCATCCCCCGGATTGGTGAATGCCCTGACCGCATTGTGCATGGCCGGCACCACCCCGGGTGTCGCCACAATCCATTCCGGCTTGACATCCCAGTTGTAATTCCGCTTCATCCGGTTGACAACAGCCATGAGCGTGGAATAGGGGATGGGGACCGAATACCCGAAGATCTCGTGCTCAAGCCGTTTCTTCAACGCGTCTATGATGGGTTTGGCGACCGGCAGATCCATATCCGCCACCCACATGGGAATGACATCCGTCTCCCCGAAAAGAAACGGTGCAAGATCCAACTTGGCACTATTGGTGTTGTTCCGGGAAATGATCTTGTCGAAGTCGTAGGTTTCCATAATTTATCTTTGTTGTTGGCGGGACTAATGCAAATTTTTACCTGGACATTGCTGTCAAAAAACAAGATTTGCCAAAGCCTGCTGCGTTCTCTGCATATGAAGCGCCATCAGCCTGGCCAGGGTCTCTTCGTCCTTCTCTATCAATGCCCAGAGAGCCTCATTGCCCTCATCTATCGCATTCTGTAGGGGAAAACTATCGCTGAGAAACGAGTTCCAGACCCGAAAACAAGCAAGGGAGATATTCTCCAGGGTTTCCACTTCAGTAACCAACGCCTCCATCTGATGCCAGCAACCGGGAAATGCAACAAGGGGTTCACGTAGTACTTTTTTCATGAATGATTTTTTTCAAAAAAAACAGGAGATCCCTCCCGCCTTTGGTTATTGATTATATTAACTCAGCTTTCTCAATAGTCGAAATGACTTAAATTCAAGAAATTGGAACGTTAATAAATATATGTTATCATTTACATATCAATATTTTAGCATCATTCCGGCGAAATCCGGAATCCAGTTTAATATAAACCGTTTACTCGTTTTCCTTTGGCGTTCCATCAGCTAACCAGCCCTGGATAAAATGTACATGAATTAAAAATATAGTCATTGACGTACTATGCTGTCATCAGTTACTTTAAATGTACATCCACTTTGCTCATGTCAACCATGTAAAAAGGCAGAAAAATGCAAAAAGAAATAACACCAACAGAATTCAGGAAAAATATTTTTGGGTTGTTAAAAGAAATGGAGCAAACTGGTCAAAAGATCAAAATTGTATCAAAAACAGGTAGCCAATTTGAAGTGATTCCTCACGGAAAGCCCAGTAAATTCGATAATATTCCCAAAAAGAAAAACGTAATCATTGGAGATCCAGAAGATCTCGTGCATATGGATTGGTCTGGGGAGGTAAACCTTGATTTACCTTGACACCCACGCGGTGATCTGGCTTTATTCCGGAAACAAAAAGCTATTCTCAAAGAAAGCGATCGAATTGATTGAAAATCAATCCTTGGTCATTTCTCCATTAGTTGTGCTTGAAATTCATTATATGAATGAAATCGGAAGAGTGAATCCTAAATCAAAAGAAATAATCTCACATTTAGCTGAAACATGTAATTTATCCATTTGCCGGAAAAAATATGAAGATATTTGCCTCAAGGCAATAACGTTTGATTTTACCAGAGACCCATTTGATCGCCTAATTACGGCTCAAGCAGCGCTGAATGAGAACCTGATCCTCACGAAAGATAAATCAATCCTACAAAACTATCATGGTGCTGTTTGGTAGAGTCCTCGCTTTTCTGGAATAGTTCCTTTATTAAATAATCCTTACGATGTGTACCAAAAAGGAGTAGGTGGTGTGCACGTGCAAGTCTCCGAAATAGGCATTTCTAAGCTTTTTTGAAGCAGGACGCGCAATGATCGTGTCTTTCCCGATTGTCAAAATGGAATCTGGCAGTTTCCGCCGTTTGAATTTGGTGAGATCGACTTTTTCCTGTTTCTGATTATCCTTTTGATCGGCACCCCGATTGCCAGCAATCAGAATGAAACAGGCGCAGATACCCATTATGATAATCTTCAGCTGTTTTATTTGCATGAATTCCCCCCCCGTCTTTTACAGGTTACCGAGGCTATTCCAGCGAACCCAAGGATGATCTTGTCACGAAAGATCTGTCCTGCGCCGGCGTCAACGATCTTGTTTGGGTGAAATGAGATCAGACTCTAAAGAAACAGAAATTCACGCAAGCCTGCCCCTCCACCGACCCCTCGAATATTGAAAACAACGGGGCTATTTCGGTGCGACATCCTGTCGAAGGCATATTTTTCCACATATGTGCTAATTTTCTTATATGGGCTCGGCAGGATATTGTCAAGCTAATTTTAGCACAAGCGTGTATATTTAATATAAAACGACACATGCTTACTAATAAAAATTTGACAAACACCTGCTTCTTACATTGAAATAATAACACATACGTGCAAATAACGTATCCCTTGTTAAACCCGATTAAGGAGGTTTCGATGGCCCGAACGGAACAAATACATGAACAATTGTTAAACCTCGATTGTCCGACTTTTGAGGAGAAACCCTGGGTTGACGGACCGTCATTAAACCAACGGCGGGTCGCTATTATATCAACGGCCGGGCTGCATAAGAGTTCGGATCGTCCGTTCACCTTTGATCCGGGGGATTTATAACGGGTGATTCCACGCGACATAAAGGCCAATGAGCTGGTCATGTCTCACGTCTCTGCCAATTTTGATCGAACAGACTATCAGCAAGATTGGAATATCATGTTTCCTCTGGACAGAGTCAATGAACTCAAGGAGCAGGGGATCATCGGCAGTGTGGCAGACTATCACTACTCCTTTATGGGGGCCCATGATCCCGGGTTCATGGAAGAAAAGTCACGGGATGTGGCTAAACTACTACTCAAGGACAAAGTAGATGCGGCCTTTCAAACCCGCGTTCTGCACGCCTCCTTGAAACTCCTGGAAGCAACCAGCGGCCCGATAATTCAAAATTATGAAGAGGATGCACCTGTATCCGATGGTGAAATCACAACCCTGGCCTGTCCGGTGACATTTCCAGGAAAGGATGTGGAACTCAGTCAAACCGATAAACTAGTCGAAGCCTTTAAGAATGAGATAACTGGACTACGCCCCTGGTACGACATTGCCGTGGAAAATCGAGGGCGTACGACAGTTGCTGCCAGCGGCATGAGTCCGGAAGAGATCGGTGGTTTTATCTCAACCCTGATAGCCGGTAAGACATCTGATAATCCGCAGAAAAACATGGCCATTGCTTACTCCGTCAATCATGCAATTGATGATCTACGGGCTTACTATTCAGAAGCAATTACCGCTCAACCCGGACAGGAGTCTCCGTCCAGTAAGGTAATAAATCAGTGGTTCTGGACTGAAACTGTGGCATCCCAGGCTATTTATGCACTTCGGGATATGTGTCAAGCGAGTGATGATGGAATGCTAAAATTGGTGGCTACCGTCATGCTGATTCCGGGGGAATACAGTCAGTCAAAATACTAAGGGTCGGCTCAAAAACCAGGTCACATTCTGTTTGCAAAATAAGCGGGATGAATTCTCACGGACCAATCCTGTCCATCATCGCGTGCTAATCGGTAAGAAGTCAGAAAAAGCCGCTTTTCATCGTCGTTCAGGGAATCCCAGGCTTGAACGCCCTTGTTGGGGGGAGCCAGGACGGTATTGGCCGGAACGACTCCCATCTCTTTCTGCCGGGCCAGATACTCTTCTCTGAGTTTGTCCCATACTTTGTCGAACCTTCCTTTGTATTTATCAATAAACTCTTTAGGCGCATGATGGGGTGCATAGGTCGCTCCGAAGCACATGTGCAGGAAAAACGGTTTTTCCGGTACTGCCGAATGCTGATTGCGTATGTACTTGATAGTCTGATCGACAATATCCTCGGTGATATGGTAGCCTTCTTCCGGTGTGGCCGGTGGGTCGATGGACTGATTACCACAGAACAGCTCTGGACAGAACGGGTTGGTTTCTCCCTGGAGAAATCGGACTGACGTCACAAGAAACTTAGGAAAAATTTTGAATGCTCCCCATATTTAATATTTCCATCCACGTTATTTGCTTGCTAAAAATCAGGCTTGACACTTTTGAAATGATGCCATAATAATACTGCATAAATACGGACCATTTACTAAACCCCACTTTAAAATATACTCCCTAAAAATAGATGTTATGTTCAAACGATGGATTGAAAAGTTAATTAGGCAGGATCTAACACAGAATAGATCTGTATTGTTAGTGGGTTCGCGTCGAGTCGGTAAAACAACACTGGCAAAAATGATTGGAGTTGAAAACAGTACCTATCATACATTTGATGATATTGATTTACAGTCCGCCATAAAGCTTTCACCCAAGTATCTTGTACAGATTTGTGATCAACAAAAAGTAAACATTCTTGATGAAGTACAAAAAGCTCCAGATCTGCTTGATACCGTGAAGTTACTAATTGATAGAGGGTACTCTTTCATTTTAACGGGTTCCAGTGCTCTGCATTTACTGGAGAATGTAAGTGAAACATTGGCAGGAAGAATTCGAATTCGCTATTTACCTACGTGTGCCTGGGGAGAAGCAAGTAATCCTAAAGCCGATGATCAAAAAAACTCGGTTATTACAAACAATTCCATGGAAGCATTGGATCCCCTGCTTTTCCAACACGCTAAATCGGACTTCAATGTATTCTTAGAATATGGCGGGTTTCCTGAGTTAGTGGGAAAATCTCATCAGGAAAAAAAAGATATTTTGAGGGATTATCGGAATACATATTTGCAGAGAGACATATTAGAACTTACCAATATTCAGGATGTAGGCGCCTTCCAGGGATTAGTAGCTGCACTTGCACAGTCAATCGGAAGTACAGTAAATATTCAACATCTTGCCAGAGAATCAGGGTTGAGTCATGTCACTGCAAAGAAATACCTGCATGCGCTGGAACAAACGTTTATTATTTTTAAATTGATGCCATATCATTTTGGCCCGGCAAAACGATTCTTAAAATCATCAAAATACTATTTTGCTGATATCGGAATGTTAAATGCTCTGAACGTGCGCATCCATGAAGGGCAGCTTTTTGAAAACTTCGTTATTGCAGAGGTTAAAAAACGGCTAATCATCAACAATCAAGATCATGACGCCATGTTTTTTTATAAAAGTGCAAAAGGTGCTGAGATTGATTTACTTGTTGAAAAAGATGATGAATTATTATTGTATGAAATAAAAATGTCTAAATCGATCAGCGGAAAATTTTCGAGAAATATCAAAAAATTCGAGGCGACCCCATTAAAACCTTATTCCAATCTTCAAAAATATATCATCTATCAAGGTGAGTCATTTGCGGAAGATGAAGGCGTAAAATATATTCCAATCCAGTCATGGTACGGCCTTATTTAGATAGAAATAGAGATTGAGCGGACGTTGTACCACTTGAGTCAAGGTTAGAGACGCCTTTATTTTACAGCTTCAAATAGCAAAAACGCAAAGGCGTCCCTTATTACGCTCATCCTCTTTTAGTGGTTTCTTCAGCTTGATAAAGTCCGTCCGGGAGTACTACCTCCAGCCCCAGGACCAACGGTTGTTTTTTTCGACTTAAGTTCTATACCAATAAATTCCGCTATTTCGGCTGTTGATCCATGATTACTGGCGTAACCAATCAACTTGCATTTAAGCAAAAAGCTGTAGCACCCCGGTTCCTTCCAGAATTTGGTTGACGCGCGACCGGTCATCTTCACCGAGTGCCTCGTAGGCTTCCCGGAGCCATTGCAGACATTTGGCCTGGTAGGAAAACGGATTCTGGACCCAGGGCTTGCCGTCGAGGGTCATCTCCAGCTTTTCGGCTTTTTCCATGACAGCTTTGGCATTGCCGAGCAGGTAGGGGGCATAGATCCGACCCACTTCGACCAGGATATTTTTCAAACTCTCCGGCGGGTTATCCATATCGAGCCAGTCCTCGTTCTCGACCCGGTACCCGGACAGATCCTCCATAACTCCCACCCAGGCATAGACACGGGGACACTCCTGCAGGATAATCGCCTGAGGTGTCGGATCAAACAGGGCCAGGCAGGTCAACTGACCGTAGGTAGCAAAATCGGCTGACCCCGGGCGTTCGCCCATCAGGAAAGGGTACGCGGTCAGGTGCTGGTCCAGCAGGTGAATGAATCGTTTGAAGCTCTCCTCGATCACGGGCTTTGTCACTTCGTTGGAGCCCACGTAAGGCAAGCGGGAGATCTGCCGTTCAGAGATGAAATTGGCTATCTGGTCAATCGTCTCTTCCGGCTGCGAAACCGCATTCCAATGCGCCAGGATACACCCGGCTTTTTCGATATCCGCCTCATAGGCCCAGCGGTAGTGGAACATGGCTTTGGTCAGCCATTCGTCGCTGTAGTCCTCCAGCAGCATGTCGATGAACGCCAACGCCGGATCGCCGGGGATGATCGCCCGCCCTTCATACTCCTTTTCAAAGCGCCGGATCAGGGGACTGGAGTCTGTCACGGCAATCTCCTCACCCTTTTCATCCTGGAAATAAAAGGTCGGCTGCAGCGGAATTTTGGGCTGAGGCCTTTTCTTGCGATGCCTGTCGAGAACGGATCCCGGGATATTGGCCAGGTGCTCCAACCTGTACGGGATATTCCTGAATCGCAACACGGCCAGCATTTTTCGCGTATAAGGAGAGCCGGGGGCTCCCATCAGTTCCAGTACTTTCCTTTCCGTTGTCATTTGTCTCTCTTGTTTGGGTGAAATGAGATCAGACGGTGAAGAAGTCATATTTTTTCACGTATGTGCTAATTTTTTTTATATGGGCTCGCCAGGATATTGTCAAGCTGATTTTAGCACAATCATGTATAATTAACATAAAACTACACATCCGTGCTAATAAAGCTTGACAAACACCTGCTTCTTGCATTGAAATACTAACACACACGTGTAAATAATGTATCCCTGAAAAAAAGAGATCAGGTCTTTAATTTTGATGTCTTTCAACAGACAAATATCGACAAGCGCTGACGAATGGAGGCTGATAAAAGGGAATGAACAGTCCCCTTTGAAAATGTGAGCTGAATAAATATAAAAAAAGACATCTTTAGCGAGAAATATGCGATGAATGCACTGACTAAAATAAAAACCGCACTTCAGGTGTTAAGATCTGTGAGACGATTAGGAAAGCACGATATTGATTACCTTCCCTCCCGGGTCGATTCAGATAAAATCATGACCATGCGGCAGGCGGTTTCACAGATTGAGGATGGAACAACGGTCATGACCGCAGGGATGGGGGCTCACGGCAAGCCTTCCTATTTTTTTCAAGCGGTCAGGGAGGTTTATCTGAAAAGCGGCCGGCCGGCAAACCTGAACTGGATTACTGTCAGCGGCCAGGGTGCAAGAGGAAAGGCTCTCGGCTCCATCGAAGATCTTGCAGTTCCCGGGCTTTTGAGCGAGTATCTCACCGGGTTTCATGAAACATCGAAGGCGCTCCTGGAAATGGGCGAAAGCAGAGGCATTGAACTCCATACACTCCCCCAGGGGGCGATTACCGATCTACTGGTGGCCCAGGCGGCGGGGGAAACCACCGTGGAAAGCCTTGCCGGCGTTGGCACCTTTCTGGATCCAGACCTGGGCGGTTCTTCGGCGATTACACCGCACACGGAAAAGAGTTATGTGACAAGAGTCAATGGAAAAATCGCCTATACCATGCCCAAAATTGAGGTCGCAGCTTTCTATGCGCCATATGCAGACCGTGAAGGAAACCTCTATTTCAAGTATGCCTCCAGCCTCTCCGAATGCCGCGAGACCGCCATGGCCGCGAACAAAAACGGTGGCAAGGTCTTTGTCTGGGTCAGCGGTATCATTGAAAAAAACGAAGCAGAGATCACCATACCCCATGAACAGGTTACCAGCGTTTCCGTCAACCCCTGGGCCGAACAGAGCACTTTTTACTCTCAAAAGAAATATTTTACGGCTTTAACCGAAGGGGCAAACGAAGATCCGGATGCGGTGTTCGAAAAGATAAAATTCATCAATGAACTGACCCGGGTCTATTCCAAAAGAAAACCGGAAATGTACGCAATGGCGAGAATGGCGGCTTCAGTGGTGACGGAGATCTCCGGGAAATCGAGTCTGGTGAATTTCGGCATCGGTCTGCCCGAAGAGGTGGCGAAAATGATCTACCAGGGAGGCGTTCACGACCGGTTCACCTTCACCTCTGAAGCAGGCGCCTATGGAGGCATACCGGCCCAGGGCCTCTATTTCGGGGGGTCCGTCAATCCCGAAAAACTGACAAGCTCCGCGTGGATGTTCAATCATTACAAGGAAAACCTTGATCTCACCGTCCTGGGAATCGCGCAGGTCGATTCGCAAGGAAATGTGAATGTTTCGAAAAGAGGGAACAGGGTCACTGATTATGTTGGCCCCGGCGGGTTTATAGACATCTCAACATCGGCCAAAAAGATCGTTTTTATCGGCACGTTCATGGCCAAAGCGGACCTGAAACTGAAGAAAGGTCGGCTGAGCGTTAAGAAAAAAGGAATTCCCAAATTTGTCGACCAGGTGATGGAGATTACCTTTCCAGCCAAACAGGCTTTGAAGCAGGGCAAAGAGGTCCATTACGTGACGGACCTCGGGGTCTTCAGATTGACCGAAAACGGACTCGAACTGATCAAGGTCATGCCTGGTGTCGATATCCAAAAGGACATCCTCCAAAATGCCACAGCGACGATACACATCGCCGATCAGGTGGAGATGATCCCGCCTGAGATTGTGACAGGAAAGAATTTCAGATTATAAGGACGATGGTAAAGCGAGTTCCCCTCTCTCCTTTTCAACGAATGCTTAAATACGACTATAGATTCGCTGCTTGAATGGAATAGACGGGATTTTATTCCCCCTTAAAAGCAGGCTCCCGCTTTTCCAGACGATCCCTGCTCTTACATAAAAGATTTCAGCCAAGTGGCCAAAAAAGGATTTGAAAAAGAATAGTCATTTGCTTTTTTAATAATAATCCGCCTGTCTATAAGCTTTTTTACCGCCGCATTGACCGAAGAAGGCTGACCAATGCCGGAAAGTTTAAGGAATTCCGCGGAATTTAATTGACAACCGGGGTATTTGGCCAATCCAGTAAGCGCTTTTTGCTGGTTGTGACTTAAACTGCTGAGAACCATTTCATAAGACCGGTGCTCCCTGGCAAATATCAGCTGCAGTGCTTTTGGAATTGCATCTTCATCAATAACCTCATTTTCAGCGCTAACACTCCATAAGGCCTCACATAACTGAAGAATATCACCACTGATATTAGCAGTGATCTCAAAAATTTTAGACAATACTTCTTTTTTTATGGTCCTTTTTGCCAGTTTAAATTTTTTGATGATAAAACTCGAAAACTCGTTTTGATCAATTGGTGGGATAGTGATGGGTATAGCTGATTTAAAAAACGGAGATTCAGAATCAGAAAAGATATTGTCCATTTCATTCCGGATACTTCCAGCATATATATATGATAAATGGTCATGATATTGAATCTTAGATCGTAAGGTAGCCAAAAGCCAGGGAGCATCCTCGATTTTTAATATATCCTGGAACTCATCAAAAAAAACAACCATCTTCTTTTTCTTAGCGATTGTTTTAATCAATTCAAAAATTTCCTCTATGGATTCCGGCGTTACTGATACGGCTCGATCAAATGTAACTGCCGGCAGATTTGTCAGTGGATCCATACTGATCTGAGGCCTTAAATGTGTGAAAAACTTGACAAGATTTCCCAGAAAACTGGCTTTGTTCTCTAATAAAATGAGCTGTTTGATAATCCTGGAACATAACTCCTCAGGAGTTCTTAAAGCCAAAAGATCAATCACCAAAAGCCGATGGGACTTCATTCTTTTGATGGTTTCAAAAACCAGAGATGTTTTCCCAATGCGTCTTTCGCCCTGAATATAAGTATTTTGTGATGACAAAACGAATGTTCTAATTTCTTCAATGGATTCGGTTCGTCCGCAAAAATCCTTCCCACTAACGACTACACCATACTTAAATGGAATCATTGATTATAAACCTTTTCAACAGGGTTACACTGCTTATATTACACAAGATACGTTGCGTAATTTATGTAACATATTTTTTGTAAGACTATCCTGAAGAAAATCAGTTGTCAAATTTCAAATTCAAAGGAGATAAAATATCTGGAAATTGACTAATAAGCTCATGAAATGACGTCATTCCTGTTTTAGCCAAGTGTTTCCCATTGGTGTGAAGGAAACGCGCTGCCCGTTGACAATGGCGTTCGAATTGAAAAAGAGGATAAGCAGGGGTGTGAGGCCATTGCCCAATACTTGATGAGAAAGTTTTCAGCAAAAAAAAGTGTTTTAAGACTATTCCGTTTTTCAGGGATTATACAAGCACAGCAAGGACACATTGTCACTTGACATCAACAACGGAAGCGATTGTTGAGTTTTTCAATTGCCCATTGACAATAT
>Ga0208904_1001803_pt1 | contig 14151 bp, 28 predicted proteins | sample AntAceMetag02UKB_FD_184774 | JGI IMG/M metagenome (GOLD analysis project Ga0208904, IMG submission 184774) | Saline lake microbial communities from Ace Lake, Antarctica - Antarctic Ace Lake Metagenome 02UKB (SPAdes) (version 2) | ecosystem: Environmental > Aquatic > Non-marine Saline and...
CCAGCCACGCCTCAATCGCATCGTTGTCCCGGACGGTCTCCGGCATCTCCACTTCCCGCCCGCACTCGTCGCAGGTGACGCGCAAAGCACCGTCATGCGTCGGGGTTACGGTCATCGGAGGCCTCCTCGGTCGCGGCAAGCTCATCCTGCCACACATCATCGCATGTCTGGTTTGCGCAGGCACTCAGGTGCTGGCCGCCTTTGGCAACACGGACGAGGCGAAACGCAAGTTGCTTCCCCGCCTGCTCGATCTGTGCTGGCGAGTAGCCCACCACTGGGTTCCCGTCCGTGTCGAAGCCGAGGGGGCGGCCACACACGGGGCAGAGTGGTATCTGCTCAACCCGCACTTTCCCGGTTTCCGGCAACCCATTTTTCCATACAATCCCATCCACTATAGCAGACCATTCACCGTTGAATGCTTCTGCGGTTCTGCAGTCTAACGAGCAATTTCTACGTCCGAAGTGACCCGTTGGCGCCGGTCGCATGGTCATCGGTGGCCTCCTTAGTTTGCGCTCCCGCTCGTTTAGCCTGCTTGATTTCTTCCTGCTCCCAATCCGGCAAGGGGCCATCTGCTGTTACTGTCAGCCGCCGCCCCTTTGGACTTGCGGTCACCTGAAGCTCCCTGCTGTTGGTCTTGATCGATATCACCACGTAACCATCCCGGTTGAACACCCGCGTTACCCGCATCGCGCCATACTCGAAGCCGTAAGCGGTCTCGCGGTAGTGGATGTCATTGGTCATCGGGGCTGCCCTCCTCGCAATCCTGCCGGTGGTCGGCCTCCGCGATGCTGTCGGGGTCGCCAACATCATCTTTCGCCCGCCGCTGGCTCTGTTCAACAACCGTGTACCATTTATTGATCTCTCGCAACCGACCCATCGACCACTCCACACTGCCGGCACTGCCGCCGCCAACAGCCTCCTGCACATCGCCTGCGCTCAGGTTTGTGGCGATGCACAGGGACTTCATTTCGCGATACCGATAATCCATCAGCGCGAGGAAGCCGGTCAGCCCATACTCCGCGTTGTACTGCCTGCCCAAGTCATCCAGCAGCAGCAGATCGCAGCCGCGATAGGCATTGTCGGCGGCATCCCGGTCGCGGTACAGCTTATCAAACAGGTCAGCGCAGGTAACGTACTGCACCACCGCGCCAGTATCTTGGGCCGCCAGCGCAACGAGCGCCAGACAGGAGGTTTTGCCGTTGCCAGGCTGTCCGCTCAGAATCAGCCCCTCGCCATTCTCCAGCTTCGCGGGCACGGTCGCGCAGTAGTCCCGCAGTTTACCCGCCACACTCGTTGGCACCCGCTCCCACACCGCGCCAAAATGGCGCTTGCCAAAACCCATAGCCCGCAACCGTGATCCCTGTCGTCGCGACGCCCGCTCGGCCGCCCACGGACATTTGCCAACTGCGTCTATTGGGCAGGGGTCATATATGCCGACAGAGTTCATGCGCGTCAATCCACGCGGCTCTCCCATTGCGTCGAAATAGCCCATGCAATCCGCGCGGTCCTCCGGGCACATCTGGTCATAGTTCGGATTCGCCATTATGCTCTCGGCCATGAATGCCACCTCGTCATCTCCAGCCATTAGAACACCTCACTCCCATCGTCTCTGTACACCGGCACGAAGCTCTCACTCACACGGATCGGCCCTGTTTGGGGCGACGCCTGCGATCCGGCGCAGGACTTCGGCTGCCAACTCGACGAGGCATTTCTGACATAGTTTAGATTTGGGACACCCGCTTTGTTCGCCGCGTTCATGCCGTATCGCCACGGCTCTACTCCCACACCAACCGTCTGCCCGTTGCCATCCCGGATTTCAAGTAACTCGCGTGTACGATTCAACCGACCCGGAAGCGTCATTTTTCCAGACTCATTCTTCCCTGCCAGAAGCTCTATGTATTCATCAACCAGCCCGAGGTCCTCATCTGACAACGGTTCCCGGAGAGCGTCAAGCTGCTGCTCGATTGTGGCCCTGTCTGGTTTTGGCGGTTTGGCTGGCTCTGGCTTTTCAGGTTCTACTTCATCCAATGGCAACTGAGTGGCTGCGTCCGGTGCCGGCGAAGCCGGTTCGGACAAGGAGTCGTTTCTAGTCTGGTCTGAGTCTGGGTCTACGTCTGGGTCTACGTCTAGCACGTTTTCGCCGGAGTCCTCCGAGAGTAGTCCGGGAGTAGTCCGGGACTTCGGCTCTAAGCCGTCTGTGAGCCCGTAGAAGGCCGCTTGGCGGGGACAGTCCTCTTCTTCCATATATTGGCGCAACTCCTGCGGCACTCGCCAGCAGGGCGGTAGATTATTGCCGGGTTCACCCACTCTGCCCCACTTGATGCTCTGGTGTTTGTGGAAGTTTATGATGTAAAGTAGTTGCTTCCCGTTGTCGCTATATGGGTAGAGTAAGCCCGCATTGACTTGAGCAACTATACACTTCTGGACGTCGCTTTTCGTGATGTCCATGCCAGGACAAACGCGGGCGCGATACTCCGTAGACGATCCCGGAATGATTGCGTACACGTCTGCCTTTGGCAAGCTCCAAGTGAAGAGAAGCGCGGCCATTGTGTTGCGTTCGGCGAGACCGCAAAGCTTCTCATCAGCGCCGATCTCCTCAGTTATCTTTGCCCACCTTAGCATGCTTCACCTACTCGCAGACAAAAGAGAAGGCCACCTGCAAAACGATACCAATGCCCGGCGAGGGGAAAAGGAGCGTTTCTGTTGCAGGTGGCCTTTATCGGTTGTGGTGAGCGTTGTGGTGAGCGTTGTGGCATGAAAAAAACTCCTTTACTCTCTCGCCGGTACCACCATCATACAGCATCCGAACTGCCAAGTCAAGCATCTTTCCGCACGATCCGGTTCCCGTCTGGCCCGTACACCAGCACGTCGGCATACCCGCAGCGCGTCCTGGGGCAGCGGCGGTTCTGCACGATGCGCCCGCGCTCAGGAGGTATGGTGGAGGATAGAATGAGTAGCTGATGCCCGCAGGCGGGGCAGCGTTGCAGCGGTGGTGCGACTGTGGCTGTAGCTGTGGTCATTGGTTTGGCTCCTCTGCTATTCTCTGAGTTTCGCTACGATCCCGCCGTCGCCGTCGTCTCTCAACGTCGGCACATACGGGCAAACCTCGCACCCGCACTTGTACCACTTCCTGAGTTCTTCGCCATACACGTCCTCAATCCAACCGGCTTGGTTTCCGTCATCATCTGTGTGGTATTGCGTCTCAACAACTTCCTCTCGCCATAGCCGCAATTCCCGCCCGCACTTTTCGCACTTCATCCGTCACACCTCCGTTTTGGTTGTTGTTGGTGCTCGATGGTCGTCTGCGCCGGCTGCCAGTAGGGGGTCATTCCGCGTCACCCTCGCCACTCTGCCCAATGCCGTTCTCATCTGCATCACTGTCCAGCAACTGCCTCACGAATTGCAGCAGTTTTGTCTGGTCAGCCGGGGTCAACCGCATCACTTCATTCTCACCCGAACAAAACACGATGTCAGCGCCAGGTGTGAAAGACATCCACGCATCGCCCACCAATTGGATATCCAGCTTTTCGGTCAGCGGGTCTGATTTGATGCCAAGACCATTGCGGCAAAAGTACTTGTCATGGGGGGTTTGCCCCTCGCCATTATCCATTACAATTATCTCCTTCGTTCGGGATCAACACTGCTGTCGCCTTCGGTTATCTACCAGTGCGGCTGGCTGGCGCCGTTCACTCCGCGTCACCCTCGCCACACGCGCCCGGCTCCCCGTCGGCTGTCTCAATCGGCAGGCCGTCCACGCGCTTGCGCTCTGCGTCATCCTTCCGCACCTCGCGCTCTGCAATGTAGAGTAGGTGCTGATGGCCTGTGCGCCGGCGTTGTGCTTCTGCCCTCTCGCTAAGTGTGAGCGGCAAGCTATCTGCAGTTGCTACGCCCGGCTCCCCGTCGCCGTCCAGGTGCGAGTAGGTGTCCGGCAAGATGCCCTGCTCGATCCGCGTCTGGCGGTCAATTTCGAGGGCTTCACTGTAGGACATTTCATCCACGGAGAATACGCCGTGATTCATCACGATAATCCCATAGCCGAAAGGCCTGCCTTGCCCGGGGTCGTAGCGTGTCCCCACCATCCTCCCAACCATACCGAGACGTGGGTCGGGCTTCTCGCCGTACTCCTGTACCTGGGCATCCGGCGCGTCGTCGATGTGCTCCTGGATGACCTCGACGCACTTGCGGGTACCCAGAAACACCCCGCTTGCCCCATTCGACAACGCCTTCGCCTCGACAGCCTTCTCGCGGGTACTCTCCAGCATCGCATTCAGTCTCTCCATCAGTCCGTCCATGTCTCAGTCCCCTCTCGTTGTGATGCGGTGGCGCGACACAGGCCACTGTACTGGCTTGTAACCAGCACAGTGCCATTTGCAGACTACACACGCATACTGCCCCGGCTCTGGCTCCCTGTACCGCCGTATAGTACGGTTCCCACATCGCCTCTGGCATAGGCGTGTTAGGTTCGCCGCCGGGACAATATTCGCCAAAGCAGATTACCTTGGGCATCGGCCAACCAGCACGAGCGCAGGCCTCGATGACTTGGCTCGTGTGTTCCGTCAGGTGAATGTGGCCGTTTTCCATCAAGCGCTCGGTCCAGTGCCTACCTACACAGCCTCCGATATAGACAGAGGCACCGCCGTCTCCATCCGTATCATGGTCAAGCACTGTTATCGCAGTGAATTCCACGGCATCCTTGCTATAGCGCTCATGGAACGTCACAGTTTCCATCGGTCTCAGTCTCCTTCACATCGCTGATATGCACAATGCGCCCGTTTTGCACGAACATCTTGTCGCCGTTATACTGGCATCGCAACCATCCTTCCCAATATGCCTGCTTTATTTCTGCGAGGGTAGCCTGGCAGCTTGTGCACACACGCAACCGCCAGAGGATAACCCTGCCAGCGTGTAATGGCCGCCACCCTCGCATATCAATGTGCGCCTACTCACCCATCCCTCAAGCCTTTATCGTAGCCGTACACCATTGCGTCTTTGACAAGCTCGACGAGCTTCTCGGCGTCGGCCTCGTTTGCCACGTCAACGCATTTCGCGTAGTGTGCGTCAGGCCCGTCGAAGCTCACAGCCCACTTGATGCCATTGCCGGTCTCGGTATTGATAGCCATCACTTGCATTATTGTCACCCTTTCTGGTGCCACACCGTTTTGTCGCCACTCCGCTTCACGACCGCGAACGGGGCATTGCGCAGCGTCCGCCAGCCCGTGAGCGTGTAGTAGTCCACGTTTGCCACCTCTCGCCTGCTGGTCACTCGCTTCCTGCAGCCATAGACCAGCGCATAGCCAACCTTCACCCAGCCGCCCCGGTCATTCACATAGCGGAGCCCGTAGGGCGTCCATATCAAGGTGCCGAAGGGTAGCTCAGGATTGGCCGCGCAACCTCGGGTGTGGACATAGCTACCCGATGAGGTCTGCTTGCCACACCCCTCCCAAGGCCCGTAGCTGGTAACCTTGGCTGTCCCGCAACAGGTGACCCCCCGGGCCTGTGCCCACTGGTATGCGTCGCGCTGCCAAGGAGGCAAGGTTCCGTAGGCTCCAGCAAGCGCAAGGACCACGCACCGTTGCAGCGGATCGTCTGGCAGCAACAACCCCGGTGGTGTCGTCGCCTGCGGGAGTGCCTGCAGCGGTGTCTCGGGAGCGACAGGAGTCTGAGCGGCCTGCGGTAGCTGCTGCTGCGTGTAGGCGGCACTGGATAGCACTGCCAGGGTTATTACTGCTGCGATCTTAGTCCTCATTGGTGGCCTCCTCAGCCTGCTCTGCCGCCAGTTGCTTCGCGGCCCGCTCCAGCAGGTAGGCAAGCCAGCATTCTTCCTGCTGGTCGCTCCCGCAAGAATTAAAAACTCCGTCAAGTGCATTGGGGCCTGTTGGACGTGATAGCTTACATCCATCCCACCACGGCGACGGAAGTTCTAAACTATTCGGACATTTGTCCCAGCACAACAAGCGTACTGCTCTCTCCAGTGCCAGCCGCGTCAGGTCTGGTTCTATGCGTTCCAACTCCATCGCCTCTGCATACGCAGCATCAGCCGCCAACGCAGCATCCTCCATAGTCTGCGCTTTTCCTTGAGCGGTAACAGACCCGCTATGTCCGTTGTGCCGGTAGGCCCACGGCTTGCGGGCTGACGACCAAGTTCTGAGCACAACCCCGTGAGCTGGTAGTTTTCCAAACAGCTTCCGCCAGCCCCACACATAGTCTTCCCAACCATTCGGAGGTTCCTCATCGCATATCGGCGTCTCACTCATCGGTCTCGCCTCCGTTCATCTTCGCCAGCACTTCTGCCACGCTCTCGGTGACCACCACGGTCTGCCGGGGGATTTCGTGTGCCACATCCAGCCCAGTGTCCAGCAGGGTGCCTGTGACTATTGCCCCTCCGTCGCGAGAGGGCGTGACCTCTGCGATATCAGTGAATGTAGCTGCCGGGCGATTGCAGAATGTGCCAGGGGCTACCGTCAAGGTGATAGTCACGCTACCCACCTCCGCCACGCGTCGGACAGCATGACCAGGGCGATTATGATTACGAGTGTCGTTCCGTCTGGCATTTTGCGCCTCGCTTTCGGTGGGCAGGCCGATCCCCGTCGCCGAACAGGTCGCCCTGCCCAGCCGCCTCCGCTGTAGCATCATCGCGCTTTCGTCCGGGGAACTGTTGCCGCTTGTCATCCCACCACTTTCTCGCATGGTCACGGCTGCAGAAGTGGTACGGGTCTTTAGTCCATGTGATGCGGTATATTGTGTAAAGTTTGCCAAGCAGATGTCCGCACCAATCGCATGGCTTGTTGAGGTTGCCGTGTAACTCTTCTTTGTCCCGTAGCTGCTCCTCGAAAACTTCATCCCGCTCGATCGGCGTCTCACTCATCGGACTCGCCTCCATCATCATTGCGCTGCCCATCTATCCAGCCGGCATCATCTGGGTGCCAGCGAGTGCTTACGTCCATCCGCTCCAGGTGCGCCACCCACAATACGATTGCCACCAGCAGCGCCACTACTACGGTCACAACCACTGTCGTCATCGCCATCATCTCCTTAGTCGTTGCGCGGCAGGCTGGCTCCCCTGGCGCGCTCAGGCATCATCGCGCTTGCCATCCTCGCACGGTATCGACTTCTCGGCACACAGCTGGCGGATTTTGTCGGGGGATTCGGTGACGTGGACAATGGCGCTTCCATCCTCGAATGTGCCATTTACAAGCGTTCCCACAAGTTCACTCGCATGATTCCGATAGCAGCCGCACATAGCCTCAATGCGGCTGAACTTGACGGTCGGCTTGTTGCAGAAGCTGTCCTCGTGAACGGTTAGCTCTACGGTGTTGCTCATCATTATCATCTCCTGTCGCGGCTGGCTGGCTCCCCTGGTGGGGAGGCGAGGCCCCGTGGATGGGGAACCAGCCATTGCCGCATCGTCTCTGCCAACTGAGCGGGGAGGCATCGCAGGCAGAGACTGCTCGTTATCTATTCGGGCAGACTACCCTGCTCCGCTGGCAACGAACTCACGTACTCGTAGACCTGGAACCGCTCTCCGGCGTCCAAGTGCGCGATCCCCGGCTTCTCAATGCCCGCCTCGGAAAGCAGGTCAGGCTGCGCCTCGGGCTTGTAGCGCTTGGCAAGCCACCGGCTGAACTCCATGACCGGGACTTTTTCGCTGCTCCACTCCTCGGTGTTGTACCCGGTGCCGCTGTCCTCCGGTTCCTCGGGAGGTGTCTCGTCCTCGAATTCACCATCCAGTACGTCGTCATCGCCCTCAGGTGCGTCCTCAGGCCCTTCGTCGGGTTCGGTGACCGGCAGGACCTCTGCTGCCTCCGCGCCGCCCTCAGCGGCTCCTGGCGCTGCCACTGCTACGCCCAGATTCTCGCCGAGCCGCCGCACCCACCGGCGAACTTCGGCCTCGCCGCTGACAGGTATCTGCCCCAACTCATTGACGCCAAACGTATCTAACTTCCAGTCGGAGTAGGACTTCGCAAGTTTCTTCTTCGCCGCCTGGTCGAGGTTCGCGTCATGCACGATCCGCGTCATCTCCTCGTTGATTTCATCCACGGTATCCATGTCGAGCGTCCGGTGACGGTCTACGGCCGCCTGCCCGCGCCTCTCGGCCTCCGCTATCTCCTCGGCACTGAGCACACGCGGCTCTGAGAACGCCTCCGGGATGTCCTGTGCCTCATCGCGTTCGACGCAACCGGCGAGTGCTTGCGGGGCGAACCAGCGGATGGCATTGGTCGTTGCCCGCGCCCTCATCATCTGTTTCGGCCATGTCGTCCACGCGCCGCCACCCTTGATCAGTCCCGCCTTCTGCGCCTCCGCCAGCAGGAACGTCTCCTCGTGCAGGTCGTCAGGCTGTTCCTTATGGTGTATCGAGATGGTGCAGCCCTCCGCGTCCTCGCTGACTATACGGATGCGATACCCCGCGTTGATAGCCCGCTCTCGCATGAGTTCTGCCGACATCGAGACGCGCCCCTTGACGACATACAGGGAATCGAGTGCGTGTCCCATGCCAATCCCCAGCTCGAAGCCGCGCAAAGCGACTAACGCAACGTCTGCTTTGCTCATGCCCTTCAGCGCAGTAATTTCCTGCGCGTCCATCGCAGTGCTAGCCCACTTGTGGATGCTCGATGTCTCCGCGTCTGTCGGGTAGAGCTTTACAATCTGCGTGTCCATGTCATTCCTCCTGTGCTGCTGGTGGTCGCGGTGTTATTGTGATTTTGTCATCGCGCACGTCTGCTACTGCGAAGCCCAGGACCTCGCCAGTGGCCTTCCATGTCACTGCCCCGCCCGGGAGAATGTCCACAAACTTCTTCATATTGCCACGCTTGAGCGCCGTCGTATGTTTCAGCAGCTTGTCCTGTGTTTCGAAGCTGTCCAACGCCTCGACCCATGCGACCGCAGCCTCCTCGTCGTACTCCAGCACCGGCTGTTGGGTCTTGGCAGAGATACTGCCATTCGGCAACTTCCACGTCTTGCCACGCCCGAGGATCGCCGCGATGGGTTCGCGGAAGTCATCCCACGCGCCTTCGAGCATCCAGCGGATGCGCGTGTATTCACGTTCGTGGTCTCCGGCAAGCGTTTTCCGCAGTTCTTTCAGGGCCTCAATCTCGGCCTCGTGCGTGGCGATCTGTTCATCCACGCTCCCCGTGATTGCGCCTATCTCACCGGCCAGTGCCTGGAGCCGCTTCATGTAGCGGTCAATGATGGGCCGGGCCTGCGCGAAATTGCCCTCCGTTTTCTGCCCGATCCAGCCGTAGTACTCGGCAGTGCTGGCCTCTTCGCTGAGTTCGTCCTCGAACGGGTTCTCCTCCTGCGCTTCCTGCGCTTCCTGCGCTTCCGTCGGTATGTCAGTCATCCCAGTCTCCCCTCTCTGTCCTGTTCGTTCTCCATAACCTCATCCTCGTCGCACTCAGGCTCTGCGGCCTCATCGGTCAGCCGTAACTTCAGGTCGTCGCCGTGCTCCGCGTATAACGCATTCAGCGCCTCCTTTTTGCCGACGAACGCGGTCAGTTCCTCGACACTCATCAGGTCCAGCTTCTCCTGCGCCTCATCGTACAAGACCGCCGCCGCGTTGTCCTCACCTATTGCCTCGACGAACTCTGCGACTTTCATATCGTCAACCTGGTCACTGGCCCTCTGCCAGCGCACGTCGTAAGCGTCTACCTGGTGGCGGGCCATTCGACCTCTACCTCCGTTCGCGGCACTTCGCTAAACGCCTTCTCGATGACCTGCTTCGTGACCTGTGCGTCATCATGCCAGACGTGCATGTCAGTCATACAGTCCTCGACGAGCTTGCAGACATTGGTGCAGTCGGGCTTGCTGATCCAGTCAAAGGGGAAAGGCTTCGTCTTCGTTGGCCGCTTCGGGTAGCTGGCCGGCTTCTCCTTGAAGAAGCGGATAGTGAGGATGACCGGCCCGTCGATGGCTGTCCATCCTGGGGGGAATGCCTGCTCAATGCAGGCCCGCACATGGACCTTCCAGTCCTTGCGGTCGGGCGTGTCTACGCGCCGCGCATGAGGCCCCATTCGAACCTGCTGCTTCCTCTCACTCTTCGGGACGCCTGGGACGACGAACTTGAATGTCGGCATGTCAGACATCCCCTATTCCTACGGTCGGCTGGTCCAGCCCGTCAGCCATCTTCCGAAGGAGAACTGCCCGTATCCGACGCGGTACCGGCCACTCTTCACATAGCGTAGTGACGCAGTAGCCCTCGTCGCAAAGCATCGCGGTACCGTCGCATTGAGAAAGGCCGAGTGCCCGTTCTCTCCACAGGTTTTCCACGCGCTTCGCCTCATCCATCGGTCTGCACCTCCGGGCACTGCTTCTTGTGGAGCTTCTCGATGCGCTTCGCCACCTCGTAGCTCGGTCGCCGACGGCCCTTGCGAAACTGCCGAAGGTGTCCCTCTGCTATATGCAGGGTCTTGGCGAGAGCCTTTTTCCCACCGTAGAGGTCGTATGGCCCCTCCACCAAATCCCGCAACTGTTCTCGCCAAATGCCCCGCTTCTCAGTGCGCCGCTTCTTGTCTGACCCCATGCGATTGTCTCCTTTTGCGTCGCTTTTGCGTCGGTAGCATACACGACCCGGAAACGGTTGTCAAGACATTTTTTCAAGCACGAAAAAGGGCGGCCCTTATGAGGTGGCCGCCCCTGTCTATATGGTGTCCAGTAATAGTTGCGCCTAGCGGATCACGAAGTCCTCCGGTGGCCGCCCGTGCTTCAACACCCACTCCGTGGCAGCGCCCAGATCATTCGCCATATCCTGCAGACTCATCGGTGGCTCAGAGCCCCACTTCCGAAACAGGATCCTCGCCACGTCACCCATCTGCCGCTCGATGTACGGCCACAACTTTTTGATTAGCCAGCGTCTCATAAGGCACCCCTTCTGCGTAGGTAGATTTTGTTCTGCTTCACCAAGTGGTCTGAGATTACCTCATAGCCCAGGGCCTCAGCCAGCGCCCGCAGGTTGCAGCGTGTGGTGCCGCCCTCAAGCACTGGTGCGCACGAGATGACTGCGCTACCCGGTAGCATGATGACCTTCAGCGGCCCCGTTGAGCCACCAAGCCGCTTCGCAAGTTCGGCCCGCACCCATGACATATTGACGCGGCTGCCAGGGCAGGTCTTGTTCGCCACGTCGCGGTGCGCGAAGCAACGCTCAACGGGAATGTCCCAGAGCTGGTGAACCATCGCCAGCACATCCAGCGACGTCGCCATCGCAATGCTGCTCTTCGGGTCTTCGCTATCGAAATTGCCGACGGTCTCAATGCCGAATGCGTAGTGGTTCGGCCAGTTGCGGTCGAAATTGCAGAGGGCAAAGACATTCCTATTTCGCCGCTTCACCTCAGCCCACGAGCGCGATACAGCGGCGTGACACCAGTTCCCTGCGCTGAGGGCGCGACCATTGTACACAATCCCGTCCGGCGCGGTGTAGGCGTTGGCCGCGATGTCACTCCAGCCGAGGCCGAGGTGATACCGCCGGATACCCTCAATGCTACTGAGACCATGATACTGAGAGGCGTTCGGAACCCACGTGTGGTGCAAGAACGTAGCCTGCGGAGCGCGATACATCTGCTGGCCGCGCAGGTACGCCCAGAACTCATCGAGCGTGTGCTCCCTGATAGTGACCATTGCGCCTCACGCCCCTTTGCCCTGGTCGCTATCGTCCCATTCCATGACCATCGCAATATGCTCCGCCGCCTTCGCCGGAGCCCGCGCAACGTCACGGACGATCTTCGGTGCGTACATTGCCACCATTGCGATTGCCAGCACCGCTACCCATCCAGGCAGGATGCCCAGCACACCGCAGGTGGTTGCGGTCACGGTCAACACCCCCGCGATAGTTGCTGCCCACTCGCCGCCAAGCCCAGGGATCACCCGCTTGATGAGGTCTACGATTGCCGCGCTCGCTGGCGCGAATATCGCAATGGAAATTGCTGCCTGCTTTGCCATCTCTGCGTAATCCATGTCTTACCCTCCTCCGTGAAGCATAGTGAGTGCTACCGGTCTTACGAGTACGTCAAAGGCCATGAGCAGAACCGCAATGACCGCCCCCACCTTCCAGGCAAGTCCACTGGCGGTGACAGTCAGGTCCTGCACACATTTTTCGAGTTGCGCGAGCCGTCCCTTGATCTCCATTATGTCTGCTCCTTGTGCCACATTCTGCTCTCTGAGTTGTGCCCCGACGGTGCAGTCGCCGTTAGCCATTGAAATTCTCCCCACAGGTAATTCTGCGATTCTTACTACACCTTCAGCGACGACTTCAGCACGACAATCTCAATTACTGCGACATACGTGCCACCCTTGTTACTGACGCAGGTGAACTTCGCATTGTATCGCGACCCCACGACCCCACCCTTGAACTGCGCGGTCGCAGTCTGGCCTGTGTAGGAGACCGTCCCCGGCTCCACAAGGTCTGTCGTGACGTCAACATCATCCATGTCCGTCACGAGCACGGTCGCACTGCTCACCGTCTCATCATCAGCCATATCCGGCTCGAAGTCCGGCCCCCACCTACCCGCCACCACCACCTCAGTAGGGAACTTGTACTTGGTGCCAATAATCTCTCTCTGCGGCTTTGCCATGAGTTCACGCTCCAAACGTCTTCGAGTAGAGTGTCCGCAAACGGCCGGCGGTATCTGTATATTCTACATTCAGGCGGCCCATAGTCAAGTCATAGGACACAGAAAAACGACCGCCGCTCTCTGAGTAGGCCTCTGCAAGGCGGCCAATGGTCTCGCTGTATTCAGCGCGGAGGCGGCCCGTGGTCGGTATCAGTTCGTCGAACATCCAGTCTATGGCGTAACTGACATCCATCGCCCCGATGCCATCGACGAGAAGCGCCGTCGCGTTCGCCGACACGGTATCAGCAACGCCGAATTGCTCGGCGACGATATGGCTCAGAGAAGGTGTCGCCAATGCGTCGGCCATCCCCGCGCCCTCGGTAACTGTCGTGTGGAAGCCCCGAACGATGACATCATTCGCGCCCACATTCTCGATGACACTGCCGGTCACGTTGGCTATCAGCCCGTCCGCGCCCGCGACAGTCTCGATGACACTTACCGTCACCGCAACGTCGATGCTGTCATTGGCCGCCAGGCCCTCCGCAATGACCTTGCCGATACCCGCAAGCAGAGCGTCGGTCATGCCGATACCCTCGGCTATAGAGAGGCCACCACTAACGAGGGGCGCATCGTCTGCCCCGATACCCTCGGCGACACTCCCCGCCGCGCTTCCTGAGGGCAGGTCGTTGATTGCCACGCCTTCTGTTATCCCCTTGTCAATGGCGCCAAGTATGTTGTCATCAACACCAACATCTTCCTCTATTGAGAGGCTGCCATCAGCCGTCAAGCTATCATCTACGCCGACGCCTTCATCGACAATGCTTGTCCCGCTGGCCTCAGTGGTATCGCTCATTGCTCCACCTTCTACAACGGTCTTGCCAACGCCGCCAAGCAGACTATCGGCTATGCCAGCACCATCTGTTATCGTAGTGGTACCGTCGGCCAGCACACTTTCGTCTATGCCAATGGTTTCGGCGACGATACCAGTTGCACTTGCTTCGGTGGTTTCGCTTGCCGCCAAGCCCTCAGCGATAGCCTTACTAACACCACCAAGCAGACTATCGGCAATATCAACCCATTCGACTATTGAGTGAGTGCCATCTGCCAGCACCGCATCATCCAAGCCAGTAGTCTCAGTAACGATGCCAGTACCGGTAATTCCAATAGTCTCGTTTGCCGCTATACCCTCAGTGATTGCCTTGCCAATACCAAGCAGCACTGTATCGCCAATACCAGCACCTTCCACAACATCGCCTGTTGCGCTTCCTGCAGCCAAGTCATTCAGCCCAAAGCTATCAGGCACCGCCAGCGCACCGCTACCGGCTATGGCATCGTCACCACCGACGCCCTCAGCCACTTGTACCGCTGCGCTACTCAACTGCTCATCGGTACCTGCAATCCCCTCAGAAACGGTTGTAGTCAACTGGCGTGGTATGCCAGTCCCGTTGAACATCGGCGAATTGAATGTGCCACCATTGAACATTAGTTACTCCGTTGGTTTAGCTTCGGGCTCAGGCTCATCGGGCTCTTCTACTGGCGGCGCATCTGGCATCGGCCCCGTTCGTACCTGCTGTACGTTGAGGAACGCCCTCCGGATCCCGGTTGCTACATC
>Ga0208904_1001805_pt1 | contig 14144 bp, 22 predicted proteins | sample AntAceMetag02UKB_FD_184774 | JGI IMG/M metagenome (GOLD analysis project Ga0208904, IMG submission 184774) | Saline lake microbial communities from Ace Lake, Antarctica - Antarctic Ace Lake Metagenome 02UKB (SPAdes) (version 2) | ecosystem: Environmental > Aquatic > Non-marine Saline and...
GAATACCACGATTACCTCACACTGAAGCCCCACATAGACAAGACCAAAGCTCTGGAAGGTGCAATAACAAACACAGCCCTCCTCCTCCAACTGCCGAGAATCCAAACCAAGCCGGCAGATCTCTTCTCACTTAAACGCTCTCAGCTTTACTTCAGATCTATAACGCTGAAATAATCCCATCCTCGGCAAATATCAAAATAATGGCATAAGTTTACACTTACCTCTACAATCGCCAGAAATGGCTACCATACGTTGCGAGAATGGACTGTTAGAGAGATATTATAAGGCGTTGGTGTGTTGGATGGGATAGAAAGCTAAAAGTCTAAAATTTGGTTTTGATGTAAAAGGTAATGATAGGGGGGTGCAATAGCAGTTATTTTCGGATGTCTAAATTTTACTTAATGTGTTTGATTATCATACACTTTTTATCAATTGTGTATGATTTCGATACATGTCAAGTGTCAAGTGAACACTTTACACCGGTGAAAACTGGAATTGATTGCATGAATTGAGATATATAGTAGCGATTAGATAATAAAATAGAAACTATTACAAGTATACTCATAATCTCTCTATCCGATATGGTGTGCGATTATGTCACACAAAAAAGGATGCGGAACTATCCCCTCTTTTCTTGAGAAACAATGCTCGGGATGTGTGATACCGGTAGGGATACGACCCTCTTGAATCCAGAATGTTATCCCCATCTAGTTAGATATATTATATAGAGGATTAAAACATCACAACAATACAACATCAATGGTGGCACTAATAGTCATACCCCTTTTCTCTTTCTTAAAACAGATTCATTGAACCCTAGGGATGTATATTGATCGTTATTAATTATTGCTCTTATATCCCTCTTATTCTCGGCGATATGGGATGGAATCGATGTAAAGTATGGATGATCGTATATTTGCGTAGGATGGGCTTATTTTGGCGTATTGCGATATGTGGATGATTTTCCAGAATGTTGTCCCCATCTAGTTAGATATATATATAGGGATTAAAATTAAAACCTAATAATATAAGCTTTTCAAGAGAAACGAGAAAAGAAAAAACGTCGATGCATCCTGCTATGATATAGGCCTATAAATCGTCGTAAGGGCTTGTGCTGGTTATGCTTATGACTATTGTGAGCCTACTATAATACCCCTTGCACATCCCGTTCCAAGCACTCATTATATCGCATTAAAAGATGATCATGATGATAAAACTGTAGCTATTGGGCGATAATCAGACATCCCCCCGGTAAATCTTGAATAACTGTAAAGTAAATCTTGAATAACTGTAAATAATACTATATAGTAGGGGTATCAAGTCAAACACGTCAACAGAAAGGAAAAACACGATGAACGGACCTACTAGACTACAGGTAGAAACTAGATGTTACCTTGGAAGCGCAAACCATGAAAGGAGAAGAAATAAATTGAGACGAACTAGAATTGAAACAATAATTGATGCGAAAATCGGATTATTGTTGTTGACGGGGACAATAATTTTAATGATTCATTTTTTTAATTGAAAGGGGGAAAAGTAGGATGATAAACAAAAACCGGATGTATAAATACTATTGGGCGGCGCGGGGTAAATTGATTGATGATTTAGCGATGATGCGCCGCGATGGACCTTTGTACCGGCAATACGAACAGAGGATAAAGTTGATCGATGCTAAAATCGACCGCTTAAACCTCACGACCCCTAAATAAGAAAGGAGAAAACAAAATGAAAATCACAAGGACAAAAAAGTCGGTTATTTTTGAGATGGATGGCGTTAACGGTCTCGGGATGCTGCAACAGGGAGAATATTCAGGAAAACTTTATTTTCGGCGCTCGGAGGTAGACTCATTATTATCGAGCTATGGATGGTCGATCGGCGATGAAACGACCGCACACGATCGACCTATAATCTATGGTATTCTCCATAATTGCGAGTATATCCATCCCTACCGCAGAGTCGGTCATATAATTACGTAGTTAACCTTTACCAAATAGGAGGAACAGATGAAACGAACAGTAAGTTTTAGCATGTTTTGCGATAAATTCAGGGCGATGAATCGTGAAGATAATTTTAGCTACTACGGGCTACGCGCGCTTTTCAATTATCTAGAAGAACTAGAAGATTCTTGTGGTATTGATATTGAACTAGATGTTATTGCTCTCTGCTGTGATTTTACCGAATACGAGAATTTAGATGAATTTAGGGCAGAGTACAACTATGGCGATGATTATTCGACCATGGACAAAATCAGAGACCAGACAATAGTTATCGACATCCCGGATGGGGACGGGTTCATTATTCAGGTCTTTTAAGGAGAACAGATGAAATTATCATCAAGAATCAGACAGAAAAACTATTGGAGGCAAAGAATTCTATTTCAACGGAGAAAACAAAAAAACACATCGCCGATTATTCTATTTATCGTTTTAATCGTTTTAATCGTTTTATTGTTCGGATGTTCGGATGTAATATTTCAACTCAAAGAGAAAGAAAAAAAATCATGGAAAACAGAAAGACCATCGGTTATTATTACAAATACAAATCAAGATTTACCGGTCAAGATTGCGTAGCTATTTTAACGATAGAATCCCAAAATGTTAAAACCGGCAATATGGGTCAAGTTTATTTTTTAGGGGAAAAAAACAATCCCTGGGAAAACTATCAAAAAAGGAAAACTGAGATGATTTGTGGTTATTGCCCGTTACAGACAGGGGGATGTTATGTCACTATTTGGCGCGCGCCACTACAGATTTATAAAACATACAAAGCTGGGCGATATCAGCACATAACCGCGATGCGGGAAAAACTAGAATCGGTTCGCTTTGGCTCATATGGTGATACCGCATCGATGTCAAAAGATGATTTCTATTTTTTCCTCTTTAGTGTTCGATCGGATAATTTCACCGGCTACACCCATGACTGGATGGGCGCATCGTGGCTCAGACCATCGCACATGGCTAGCGTCGAGACCATATCGGCGGCGTATATCGCGCAAAAAAGAGGATGGCGAACATTTAGAATTCTTCCTGAAGGAGCTTCAAGATTACCATCTGAAATACAATGTTTAAATAAGTCTTCTAATATCCGATGTGTTGATTGTATACAATGTAATGGAAGTAAAGAAAACGACCAAAGACCATCTATTACAATCCCCCCGCATGGCGTTCGGTCAAAACAAGTCATAAATCTCTGTGATTGATGCTTGTGATTACGGTCAATATGATCCCTATATTGACCGTAATCAACACCTCGGCGGTCAAAAAACGACCGGTCAAAAAACGGCCGATTTTAGTATATTTTCAGATTATAAAATTTTCACTATAGTCAAAGATTAATGAAAATTAATCTAAGAAGTACAAAGCCCGTACCGAAAAAAAACGAGAAACAGAAATTCAAAAAAAAGTTTTTCGCTCAGATGTGTAAAAGGGTGAGGCTGTTCTGGGACTCAGATGTGTAAAAGGTTGAGGCTGTTCTGGCGCTCAGATGTGTAAAAGGTTGAGGCTGTTTTCGTTTCGTGCTTTTAATCTTGAAAATAATAAAATAGTTCTTGACTATCTATGAACTATCAGGTATAGTTGAACTGTGATTTGGAACCACTTACCATTTTAGAAAGGATGGCATTATGAAACGATACGATCTGTTAAATTCGAATATCCCAGTTGGCGGCCGATACTTAACCTCTGCGGAGTGTAGGGCTTTACGTGGAAAAGAGGTGAGTTGTTCACCCGCATGGTTGGTTATGCCCCACGGCGCAGGCCACGTAGGAATTGCTTACGAACCATGCAAAACGGGAGGCTATGATAACACACGTATTATGTTGAGAACTAAATAGGCACTTTACCACAAATAGGAGATCACGATGAAATATGAAATCAGAGACCAAGACGGAGCCGTGTGGAGTACCCATCGGACGCTATCGGCGGCAGAACGCGAGATGCGCAAAAATCAAGATTGGAGATGTGGTATTTGTGGATCGACGCGGGGCGGATGGGGCGCATGTAGTCACGGGCCGGAACAGTTGGTTTGCAATGCAAAGCATTATAATGATCAGATTAAAACAATATCACAAACAGGAGACACAAATGAAAATAGACAATAGCATTACACATCGGATCAAGCAGGCTTTAGCAGGGATAAGACGATGCGGGGGAATGCTTGATACATCTAACTTTAATCTGTACGAACTTGAAGAGTATTCTGACCATCTTTGGTTAGAGCTTTACGGCAATCAATCCAGTTGTGAGCTGGAACACGAGGAATTTTAACAATAGGAGGATTTTATGGAACGATTAATACACAATTACACGGGATGCGGAACACAGGGCAGCGCGTATAATGCACAGCTATCTATAACAGACATCTCAAAGATAGGATCTGGAGCTGGGTCTAGAGATGGAGATGGAAATGGATCTGGTACTGAATCTGGATCTGGCTATGGAGATGGAATTAGACAAAAGCTCAAATTATTGCTTCCTAAATGGGGCTTTAGCGTAACAACTGAAAAATATTCTGGAGGGCAGAGCCTCACCGTCCGGCTTATGACTGGACCTGTTATCGCCCTACCAGATCAAGAAAAACAAGACTGTGGACTAAATGAGTATAATTTAAATCGAGAAACCAGAGTTTCTAAACCGTGTATCGATGCGTGTAAAATAGCTCTTGAGATTGTAAAGACCTACAACTACAACGATTCAGACTCACAGATTGACTATTTTAATACTAATTTCTACCTACATCTAAGCATTGGCCGATGGGATAAACCGTATTGCGTAACAGCGTAAAACCTTTTAAGGAGCCACAGATGAAACGATTCATAACAATTTTAACCGAGCTTGTGACCTTGGCGGCCATCGCGGTCGTCATCGTCGGGGCGTTACTGATTTGGTAATGAAATTCGTTTCGTTACCAAAAGTTTTAACCGTAAACCAAAAGTAGGAGGATGCGATGGACCACAACACAGAGGAACGTATGCAATTTTATCCGCTTTCAAGCAGAATTTTAATAGTAGCGGCACCCGACATTACGGAAAAATGGGCGGCTTACGTGGGGATTGTGGAAGGTGTCAACCATTCCCGCGAGGCTGCAGGCGTATTGTGTACCGGCTCCAAGTTGCATGAAGACGAAGCGCGTTTCTTTTTTCCACAGTACAAGAATAAGAATTACAGAAAATAGAAGACAAGAAAGGATACGAAAACAAAATGATAATCCAATTACTAACCGTTTTTCTCCTCATTATCTCAGTATTGCTAATATTTATCGGCGGCGTTGAACTCATGGCAGCACCTACAATTGCACAGCAATTGGCGTCATTTTTGGTGTTACAAGGTGCGGCAATTTTATTTGTGGGCGCAATTATAATCGACCTGTTGCATATTATTTACCGCGAAATAAAGAAGAACAAATAACCACTCACAGAAAGAAGGAATTATGATGTACGGATTATTAAAAAACGGAAAAGCAATCGGTAAATTTAGTTGGGAGAACAACCGGGTGGTAGATTGCACAGTGGAACTTGATTTTCAGACTCGGGATGCAATTGCATACGGGCTCGAGCGTGGACATTCTACGGTGGAAATTGACACGGAGAAATTTGAATCAAAACAACTGACAGGAAAACCAGAATGGAATTAATTAAAAGTGGCCCATCCCTAAGTGGAGATGGGCCCGTTCTCTCTTTTAAAAACCATATAGAAAAAGAAAACACAACGAGGATATTAACATGAATATCCCAACAGCACAAAGGAGGAAATTATTTATTTCAGGAGGAACGATGAATGAGACGGAATACGTTACAACACAATTTGCTGCAAGGTTGCTAGACATAACAACCATGAGAGTTAGCGCTTGCCTACGAGACGGTGTTCTAAGGGGTACGAAACTCGGCAGCACCTGGTTAATCAAGAGATCAGACATTGAAGAGTATCTTTTAACTCGGAACAGGAAGGGAGGGAGGCGACGAGAGCCGGCAGTGAAAAACAAAATAGTTAAGTAATAAAAACCATATACAGGAGGAGGAAACATGAAAGTCTTTTTGTTAGTAGCAATGATTATCGTAATTATGGCAGCGCCTAAGTTGCCGATTGTCCAAACCATGGCAGCGAAATTCATTCCAGTCGTTCAAGGTTTAGTTTGTGAGAAGAAGGAAGACCTTCCGGACTTCACTTGGCCCCAGGAGACGAGCACATCGAAGCTGGCTGTCTGGAACCAAAAACGTGGAAGTGGTTTTACAATTGCCTCCGGGATTCATAAACTCGGCAGTCTTTTGGAATTGACAAATGTCGCGAATAATAACAAGGTGACATGCCGGGTTACCGATAAAAGTTATCCTTCAAACCCACTTGAGTTGAGTCGGGAAGTTTATCTCGCGTTGAGCAGTATGAGGGGCGTTATTGCAGTTGAGGTTGAGGTGATTAAATGAAACGATCAGAAACAACAAAAAAACCAATTGAAATTCTAACAAACGACGAACTCAGAAGTCTTATGGGAGTGTGCAATCGGAGCACACCCACAGGACTTCGTGACTGTGCATTGATCGCCACGTTAGCGGATACTGCAGGGCGACTGTCGGAGGTTTTGGATCTAATCGACCAGAATATCGACTTCAACACGGGCGTTGTCCTGCTGCTCGGAAAGGGCGCGAAATACAGACGTGTCCAGATCGGGAAGGAAACATTAGATTTGCTGAAATCGTGGATGTTATATCGAAATAAAATAGCCACGACTAATTTGTTGTTTCCGACGATTTCCAAAGGCCGTGCAGTGCATATGTCACAGCAACACATCCGGCAAATGTTAACGAGGCGAGCACAAAAAGCTGGCATTGAAAAGCGGATTCACCCTCATGGATTTCGCCACACAAGAGCCGTTCAGTGGCATCGGAATGGTGTACCTCTGAAGATTATTCAAAAGGCGCTGGGCCATTCATTTTTATCGACAACTGATAGGTATATCGATCATATCGACGCAGCGGAAGTGTGTGAGGCGATCTCTATGGTTCGCGCTTATTGATTAAATAAAATCTTGCAGTGTTTTGGCCTTCTGTATATGGTTTCAATTTACCTTAACATGCAGGAGGCCGATGAAAACAGTAGATTATAGGACAAGCGAATTAGTTTTTGCTGAGTACAATCCCAGGAAAATCAGCGAGGACCAGCTAAACCATTTGAAGGATTCGATTAACCAGTTTGGATTTGTGGATCCACTTATTGTCAATGTTCATCCGGACAGGAAAGGCATTTTGGTAGGTGGCCATCAGAGAGCAAAGGCTGCGTTGTCGTTGGGGATTGAAATAGTCCCGTGTGTAGAGGTGACTTTGGATTTAGAAGCTGAAAAAGAACTCAATATCAGACTGAATAAAAACACGGGCGAGTGGGACTGGGAATTGTTGAGCAAGCATTTCAGCGATGACGACCTGATCGATTTTGGTTTTGATCCATCCGAATTGGAGTTGCCGGACGATGAGGATTTCGACGAGAATATTGAGGAGGTGGCCGAGGGATTGGCAAAAGAAGATATTCTCTTGCGGTATGATCTCGTTTTCAATACAGAGGACGAAATGGCTAAATGGACTGGATTCTTGTCAAAAGTGGCCCACACTTATCGCGAGAAGAGCACTGTTGCCGAACGTGTTATAGGATATATCGAAGATCACGATGGCCTATAGCTATGAGCCTCTGGAGTATGACGTTTTAGAGGGAGCCAGACGCCGAGCACGGAAGATATTGCATTCGTTCGATACAGTCTATATTTCATTCTCGGGCGGCAAGGATAGCCTCGTGACGCTGCATATATTCGAATCTGTTTGTCGGAAGGAAGGCATTGCTAATAAGATAAAAGTAATCCACCGTGATGAGGAGTTTGTGCCGGGTGAGGTTGTTCTGTTTGTTCGGAAACTTTATCTCTCTGGGCGGTATGATTTCAGGTATTTCTGCCTACAAACAATTCGAGAGCATTGCATTCTCGGGCAGGTAAAACAGATCATCACCTGGGACAAAAAAAGAAAACCATTCCGACGAATCCCGGGTTTTGCTATCACCGATTGGGATAATATTTATAAAGGGGCAGCAGACTCGAAATGCACTGAAGGATCTCGCGGCAATGTTTGTCTACTCACAGGATTACGGGCAGCAGAATCGTTGACCAGACGTCGAGCAATAAATGTGTCACCGTGTCCGTTTTTATCAAATACTAAAGTTTCGAACATCAGTATCGGTAGGATAATTTACGACTGGGAAGAGAAGGACGTGCTGAAGTATTTGTTTGATAATCAAATCGACTACTGCAAGATCTATGACAAACAAGCGTGGAATCAAGAAGAATTAAGAACCGGTGAGTATCTCAGAACGCGAACCTCGAGGGTGTTGCCAAAACTGAAGAGTTTATATCCAAAGTTTTGGTCACAACTGTCGAACTATTGGCCGGAAGCACACCTGCAGGAAAAATATTATGCAGACATACGCACCGACAATATAACATTTGGCTACCCGGTAACGTGGGCTGGAATCTATAAATACATTAACGACAAGATTGAGCCCAAATTGAGAAATATTGCCAAAAAGAGAGTGAGACAATGTTTCCAGGCTCGGAAAAACAGGGAGGCGAAAGACCTATGTGGAGACAATTACGGTGGTTATCCAATATATTATGTGCTCAAAAAAATAACAGCCGGACAGTTTCTAAATCCAATAGCGCCAATTGCACTCGCAAAGGGAAAAGACCATGAGTATGAACGTGCAGCGAAGCAGACGAAAAGTAAGCGTACGAGTCTATAAGAACGAACCTATTAGTTACGTGCAGTGGGTTCCGGTAGACGAACTATGTGCGAACAATTACAATCCCAATGTGGTGTTTGATACAGAGATGAAACTGTTGCAACATTCTATCGTTATGAATGGTTGGTTGTCACCGCTAATTGTAAACAAGACAGATCCAAAGTGGACGATCATTGATGGCTTCCACAGGTTCTGGTTAGCAAAGTACGACACGCAACTTCGGGATATTTACAATTGCCATGTGCCGTGCTTGGTAATGCAGTTGTCGGAAGCAGAGGCGATGCTAATGACTGTTAGGCTAAACCGATCCAAAGGAACTCACGTAGCAGTCAAAATGCACCGCCTGATCACGCGATTGATAAAAACATATGGATACACCAAAGAGAAGGTGTGTCGCGACATAGGGGCCAACATGGACGAGATAGATCTGCTTTTAGAACCCGATGTCTTTAGCGTGAAGAAAATTCGGCAGCACAAATACTCAAGAGCATGGAGACCTCGAAGAAAGAGCAGCGATAACGACAAGTGGCGAAAGAAGAAATCTAAAACTGCCAGCTTGTAACCTTGCCGTTTCTCGTATACGCATATTTACGAGAATAAGAGCTGGTCAAAGAATTGAAATCACGAAAACACCATTGTATCTTTACCCCATAGCTTCCTACCGATACGTTCATGTTGTATGGTATTCCCCATGCTCCACCCAAAGCTGTGTACGACATACCTACATTTAAGCAACCACGTTTCGCGTAGATTAAATTTTCAGCCGTGATAAGTCCTCGTCGGTGCGCTTCGTCTAATAGATTGACATCCGTGGGATAAGACTCTACTGCTCGAATGAACGGCTTTTTCGGCACGCTCCGTAATTCCTCCTTGGACAACCAGTGAATACTCATGGGCGACATAGCACATCCATTGATCAGCACCAATAATACAATAAAAGAGAATGTCATTTTAGCGGCGTGTTTCATAATACCTTTCCTTTCAATGAGGGTTTTTCAATACGCTTCCGTATAAAACTTTATAACAGAAGCATACCATAAGCAGAGGTTTTTTCAAATTAAAAACGAGAAATGCCTTGCATACCTTTTGTTCTTTGGTATAGTGATAACTCAGCAAGGTCATCATGGGAACAAGTCAGCAACAACGAAAGGAACAAATGGAACTAAGAGACGGCCAATGTTTGAAACCAAAAGTCGAGCGAATAATGATTGCATTAGCACACAAAAGACCCATTAAAGCTATTTCGGATTTGTATGGGGTTTCAATGCAAGATGTTGTCCAGATCCACAGAAGCGTTGGGTTTGGGGCGAAGGACAAGATCGATGGTTAAGAATCTGGAAAGTGAAGCGCGATATCCGGGACAGACAGCAGGAGTACTGAGATTAAGTCAAAGCTCATTGGAACGGTATCTCAAATGTGGCCTATCTTATTTGTTGGATCGCGAATTAAAACATCGGCGATGCACTGTACCTATGATGATCGGATCTGCTGTTGCATGGGCAGCCAAAAAAGACAATAGAGAAAAGCTTAAGACGGGTGCAAAGGGATTGCTTCTCAATCAAATTATAGAGGCTGGTGTCTCATTCTATGAGGAAGAGCAAGAAGAATCTGAGATTATGGACGCAAAGTCTGTGGTTCGCAAAGGACTTGATGAAACAGCAAAAGCGTCGCGGTCGTTTGCCATGTATGTGTCGCCCAATGTGCAGGATTTGATTGAAGCCGAGCAGCCAATTGTGGCAAATATTGCGGCAGACTTAGAAATAGCTGGAACACCAGACTATATAAATAGAGACGGTGTCGGTGATTTAAAAACGGGGCGGCCTTGGACTCAAGATAGAGCAGCAGTATCACGGCAGTTGACCGTGTATGGAATTTTACACCGAGCCCGACATGGTGTTTATCCAAATCGAGTGTGGATTGATTCGCTGTCGAGCACACGATCCGGTTGGTTAGCGCAGCGTTTGTGGTCGTATCGAAACCCAGAAGATTATTTGGCAATGATTGATATATTGAAACGTGCCCAGGACGGAATAGAGAAGCAGTCGTTTCAGGCACCGAGTGAAGGTGCTTGGTACTGCAGCAGTAAGTGGTGTGTCCACTACTGGGATTGTCCGGCAATTATAGGAAGGAGAAAGAATAATGTTTAGTAGACAAGAAAAACTAAAGGAGAAACAAATGACTAAAGGAGAAACAAATGACTAAAGAGATTGAAAAACAGAAACCAATTCCAACTGAGCTTGTGTCTGTCAACGAGATTGACATACAGATCAAGACGGCAAAAGGATACCCAAGAGATATAAAGCAATCGTTAGCCAAGGCTATGGTGCTTGTGACAATGACGCAAGAATCGGCTGATGAATGCATTTACTCGTTGCCTCGAGGAAATAAAAACATAACCGGGGCTTCGGCTCGATTTGCTGAAACAATGGCATCGACATGGGGCAATCTTAGAATTCGAACAAGAGTTGTTGAGACAACCGACAAGAACGTGGTTTGCGTTGCTGAAATTCACGATCTTGAAAACAACTCGGCTTTATCGACAGAGGTGAGGCGCAGGATTATAGACAAACAAGGCCGTCGATATAACGACGATATGATTATTATGGCGGCAAATGCAGGAATGAGTATTGCTCACCGGAACGCTGTGCTGAAGGTGATTCCAAAGCCTTTCTGGGTAAGTGTATACAATGCGGCGGAACGAGTTGTGCATGGCGGAAAAATACCGATCGGCGAGCGCAAACAGAAAGCTGTTGCGTATTTTGTTGCCCGTGGAATCACCGAAGAGAAAATATTTGCAACGCTGAACGTCGCGAATGTTTCTAAAATGTCAGCCGAACATTTAACTATTCTCACCGGGTTTCGGAATGCAATTAACGAAGGTGCTGCACTCGAAACTATTTTTGGTACACAGGCTGCCACAGAAGATGAACTGCCGGAACCAGTTGAGGTTGAATTCGAAAAAGAAGCCGTTGTCGAGAATAAGGCTGAAGAGACTGAATCTGAAATATTGTGGGGTGTATGGACAAAGATGCGGCAGAAGTTGTCGGCTGAACAATTAACCAATGTCAGGACGGTTTGCGAGGTAAAGCAGATCCATGCGAGTCTTCCCGCAGCAACATTAACGTCAATGATTGAGGTTGCAGAGATGTCGCTCAAGGAGGAAAAGGATGAAAATTGAGAGCGTAACTTTGAATGGATTCAAGACGTTGTTTCGGACCTATAATGTAGGTAGTCCGACAATTTTGAATGGACCAAACGGTTGCGGTAAATCAGCTTGCATAGAGGGCATTATATACGCTCTGACGGGCAACGTTGGTGCCGGGAAGCGATTAGACGATGTGGCACAATACTTCCCAGCAGACGGCGGTACTGTGTGCGTTAAGGACGACACAGGCAATTGGATCCGACGTGGAATTAAAATAAACCCCAGCAGTGGAAGTCAGTCTCAAATTTTACAGACAAGCGGAGTGGATAGTAAAGGTAAATTTGTGTTAGATTGCTGGGAGACAACCTCCGGAGTGTTGGATATTAACGAGTTTTTAACGTTGTCGGCGGGGAAGAAGCGTGAATATGTTCTTCACTTGTGTGGCGTCGATGATTCAGATTTTGATGTGATAAAAGCTGTGGCGACACGGTTTGCGAAGGAGGTCGCAGGTTCTGCAGCAAATGCGAGCACGATAGAGGATCCAAGCGAGCTGTCGCCTGGGGAGATTGAGGTTATTAGTGAATGGTCGGGTGTATTAGGGATTGGCGATGTTCTTGGTTCATATATCAATAATGATAGGTCGTTGACTGAGGTTTTTCTTGAACTCTCAGCCCAAGCGAAAAATGGGAAACTGAATGCCAGACGAATAGCATTTAACTCCAAGGCAACAGTTAAGAATCTTGATGTCGAAGCCAAAAATGCAGATGCTGCTGCCGATGCGATTGAGTTGTGTCAGGCAAAAGCTGATAGTCTACAGTCAGAGCTTGACATGGCAAAAACCGACAAGGCAAATCACAAATCTGCTTCCGGCAATGTCGATTTTTACTCAAAACGACTTAAAGGTTTCAAGGAGAACCTTAAAGAGAAAGAAGAGATTTTAGATAAAACAGGTCGTCCCGGCAAGAAACCGGTGAGGGGCGAGAGCGATACGGTTCGATTAGCCACAAAGAAGATTCGTGAGATCACGCATTTACAAAAAGAGATAGAGGGTCAAAACACAATTATCAATAACTCTGTCAATAAAAAGAAAGAGGCGGCCAATGGAAAAAAAGCGATTAATGTGCTAAAGGACGATTTGAAGACACACCAAAACTCAGGTATTGGTAAACTGGTTGGATTGGGCAAAGAATGCGAGGAGGAAAATTGCAAAACGGCCAAGCATATGAAAATAGCGATAGGCCGTGTGAGCGAAGCATGGACGAAGAAAAACGAGGCCCTTAGAAAAGAATCAAATAGATTGAAGCTTAAGATTGTTGTGTTAAATACTGCAGTGGAGGGGAGCGAAAAGAGTGCAACTGAGGCTGTTGGCGTAAAGAAAGAGATGTTGAGGAAAATCGAATCTGTTGCGGTTGTCGCAGAGAAGCTACAGAAACAGGCAAAAAAAGAGGATGCAAAATACCAAAAACTATTGGACGACTACAACGAGAGGGCTGTTGATTACGACACAGCGTCAGACAGATGCAACATAGCCAATGGTGTTGTGGACCAGGGAAAGGAAGATCTTAAGTCTGCAAAGAAAACATTAAACGATTTGCAAGACCCGGATCTCGATTTGTTGACACAGCAGTTGCTCGACGCGAAACAATTTCTACTTGATGCGATAACCTCAGCCGGAGTTGTAAAAGCTTATAACGAAGCGAAGGAGTTAGCCCGAATGGCTACGGTGACAGAAACAGCATGGAAGATGACTGAGAAGGCAATTGATTTTGTGCGCGAGTCCCACATTGATTCAGCCACCCAAAAACTTATCGATGATATGAATAAGGTGCTGGAGAAAACAGGACGAAAAGAACGTGCTTATTTGACTTTAGAAAACAAGCGCGGCAAACCAATTTTTGAACTCGGATGGAAGGGCGGCACACCAAAAACGCCACGGTCTGTCAATGCTATTTCTAAGGGCGAAGGGACGCTGTTTTGTGCTGCTTTATCTATCGCTATAACATTGCGTGCGAGTGGACTGAAATTGCTGCTAATCGAAGCAGACACGCTGGATACGGACAACCTCGGATTGTTGGTTAAGGCGCTGAAAGATTGGGAGGAGGAGTTAGACACGATTATTGTGGCTACTTCTACGCATTTACCGTCGACGGTTGTCGGTTGGAATATGTTTAATTATTACGATAATTGCAATGAGGAGGCCGTATGAGCAAAGATACCGGATTGGGTT
>Ga0208904_1001807_pt1 | contig 14124 bp, 10 predicted proteins | sample AntAceMetag02UKB_FD_184774 | JGI IMG/M metagenome (GOLD analysis project Ga0208904, IMG submission 184774) | Saline lake microbial communities from Ace Lake, Antarctica - Antarctic Ace Lake Metagenome 02UKB (SPAdes) (version 2) | ecosystem: Environmental > Aquatic > Non-marine Saline and...
AAAGTCCGGGAACTTCTTTTTGTCATCTTTTTCAGATAACGATTTCTTCTATCACTAAAACCAAGATCGGTAATTGCTTTTCGGGTTAGAGTTCCAGAATAACAACTGTCTGCTACAATTAAAATATGATTAGATGATATCCTCTTAATGTTTGAGGTGATTGAATCAACGATAATCCAGTTGGCATCATTGTCAGTTTCTGCATCAACCGGCAACCAATAAGCTTTGTTAGAAATTTTTTCGAACTCTCCGTGACCTGCGTAATAAAACAAGAGATGGTCTTCGAGTTTTAGTTTTTTACTAATTTTACTTAAGGCTCTAAGTGTCTGACTTCTCGTGGCATCATATAATACTTCTGTCTGGAATCCATATTTTTGTTTCAAAACTATGGCTATATCCTTAGCATCATTTCTAGCGGTTTGTAGATTGGGAAGGTACTGATAGTTATCATTACCAATAATAAGGGCGTAATACTTTCCTTGTTCAGTAGTTGTGGCCGGTTCAACTGTTTTTTTAACTATTTTTGTTTGCCGCGTGATGGTAAAGCTTTTTTCAGACCGGTTTCCTTTTGTATCCGTAGCGGAAACAGTTAAATTGTTTTCTCCTATCTTCAAATTGACACTGACAGAAAAGTTACCTTTTACATCTACTTCAGCTTCCTTATTATTGGCTATAACTGTTACTACGCCTGAGGGGTCAATCGCCTGACCTGTGATCCTAACTTTCTTGGCATCAACCGCTATACCTCTGGTTAAATGAGAAGTGATGATAATTTTGGGTGGTGTAGTGTCCTTTTCTGACTTTTTGACGACTTTATCAGCAATTGCAGGCAGCTTGAAATTTTTGTAATTTGCTAACCTTCGAATTGACTCCAAAGACTTGACAGGATTCTCTTCAAGATCAAGCTTTGTAAGCTCGGTAATTCCTTTCAAAGGGCTGATATCTTTAATCCGATTTTCATGAAGATCAAGCACTGTTAGCTCAGTCATTCCTTTCAAAGGGCTGATATCTTTAATCCGGTTTTTATGAAGATAAAGCACTGTAAGTTCAGTCATTCCGTTCAAAGAACTGATATCTTTAATCCGGTTTGTAAAAAGGTAAAGCTTTGTAAGCTCAGCCATTCCGTTCAAAGGACTGATATCTTCAATCCGGTTTTCACTAAGCCAAAGCATCGTAAGCTCAGTCATTCCTTTCAAAGGGCTGATATCTTCAATCTGGTTTTTATTAAGATAAAGCTCTGTAAGTTCAGCCAATCCTTTCAAAGAGCTGATATCTTCAATCTGGTTTGTATAAAGGTAAAGCTCTGTAAGCTCAATCATTCCTTTCAAAGGGCTGATATCTTTAATCCGGTTATTATCAAGATAAAGCACTGTAAGTTCAGTCATTCCTTTCAAAGGGCTGATATCTTCAATCTGGTTATTATCAAGTCGAAGCTTTGTAAGCTCAGTCATTCCTTTCAAAGGGCTGATATCTTCAATCTGGTTATTACTAAGATAAAGCTCTGTAAGTTCAGTCATTCCGTTCAAAGAACTGATATCTTTAATCCGGTTTGTAAAAAGGTAAAGCTTTGTAAGCTCAGCCATTCCGTTCAAAGGACTGATATCTTTAATCCGGTTTTCACTAAGCCAAAGCAATGTAAGCTCAGTCATTCCTTTTAAAGGGCTGATATCTTCAATCTGGTTTTTTTGAAGATAAAGTTCTGTAAGTTCAGTCATTCCTTTCAAAGGGCTGATATCTTCAATCTGGTTATTATCAAGAAAAAGCTTTGTAAACTTAGTCAATTCCCCATATAACTCTTCACAGGTTTTCGTTGAATGCTCCATATTGGCTTTTTTAGCCAATGCTTGCAAAGTTTGTCTTTGGGCTAACGTCGGATTCTGGCAGATGCGGATACTGTTTTTAAGATCATCTGCCTGGATATTTGGTATGCAAAAAACTAATAGTAGCATTAAACTTAAGATTGTTCTTTTCATTAAGGCCTCAGTTGATTAGCTTTTAAGACTGGGTGCGATTATGGTTTTGATAGTTTTAAACTAATTTTTATTTTTGGATTTGCAGGCTCAATCCACACACTAAGAAGACAGTACACAACTTGAGAGCAAATGACAGAGCAAGATAACGTTTTTTCATTTGAGCACCTCTGACAACGGATAAGAATCGTAGAATTAACTGATGAGTCACCCGTAACGGACTCATTATAAAGAAGTTGATCCATTTTAGTCAATTTGTTCGGTCAAAATACTATTCCTGTTCTGATCCCTTACCAACAGTGGATTACATTCTGAAAAACGATCAAAATATTTTTTGTCACCTTTACAAATTTGATCAACTGCTCCAACAAAAAAAACTAGCCCAAATCCCAGCCCTAAAAAGCCCATTCCATAGCGACATAAAACACACTACCGTGAACTCCCGGGACAAACGGTTCTTCAGCCAAAACTCTCAACAATCAAAGGAATGGGAATGATTTGATGTAGTTATAGCAAGCGAAGTGATTCCTATGGAAGGGTTTGGGGGACAAATGGTGGACGTTCTCTAGATGTTATTATTATTGAGTTTCCGGGGAGGTTGGTCGGTGTGTAGCCCAGAATCGAGAAAATATATTAAAAAGCCTCCCTTGGTGAATTGCTCGACAGTCTACCTTTCAACAAATATGTCTTCATCTTCCCCTTTCCTTTCACATCAATCTCTCCTCTTTCTTCAAATGTAAACGAATCCTTCAGTAATTCATATGTCTCTTCCGACACCTGTATCTCTCTCGGTAGTCCATGAGATTCCATTCGACTAGCTGTGTTGACGGTATCTCCCCAAAGGTCATAGATAAACTTCTTAATGCCAATAACACCCGCAACAGCTTCTCCTGAGTGAATGCCGGTTCTTATTTGGAACGTGTGGCCGTTCTGACTATTATACTTCTCAAGTTCCACTCGCATATCAAGAGCCATATTAGCAATAGCCTCAGCATGATCTTCCCTGGGGATTGGAATACCTCCAGCTACCATGTACGCATCTCCGATAGTTTTTATTTTTTCCAGCCGGTATTCATCAGTCAGGGCATCAAATATGGAGAATATCTGGTTTAGAATGGACACCAATTCATCCGGTGCGACTTTTTTCGAAAATTGTGTAAATCCTACGATATCTGAGAAAAGGATGGTTGTGGCATTAAAACCATCGGCAATTTTTTCGGGGCTACTTTTCAATCGATCTGCAATTGTTTGAGGAATTATGTTGTGCAGCAGGTTTTCGGACCTTTCATACTCCAGCTGGATTTTTTCGGCAGATACACAGTCGTCATATAGATATCCTGATTAAACCAACAATATGGAGGGATTATGACAATACTACTATCAATACGACTCAGCTGCCTATTTGCAGCTTTAATGTATGTATGTATGGATGGATGGATGTATTTACATCGATCTAGAAGGGCGGTCAGGTGCCGCTTTCCTATTTTTTGAAAAGAATACGAATAGACAGGCATTGCACCTGTCTATCGTTTACAGAATATCAGCAGCGGGATTACTCAATATCGAACCACTGCGGTAATAGTCATCCACAGACCTACTTGTCCTGTGTGAAGAAAGCTGCATTATTTCCCAAACAGGAAGGCCCTTAGAAGCGGCAGATGTAATGAATCCGCTCCGAAGGCTATGCGCACTGAACTTCTCAACATCCAGCCCAGCCAATTGGCATCTTTCCTTAAAGATGTAATTGACGGCTTTCGCATTGAGATTTCCTAACACATGCCCATAACGCCCTACTGCACGAAACAGCTCACCTGATTCAATACTTGACATTTCAAGCCATCGCTTTAATGCATCAGCAGCTTTCTCCTTAATGGGATATTCTTTGGCAACGCCTTCGTATTGGCCCTTGCTGAGATACATTTTAATTGTGTAACCGTCCTGAACTTTCTTCAGATCTTCCACGCGCATACGAATAAGCTCATTGCGGCGTCTGCCTCCCGATGCAAACCCGACAAGGATTAACGCTTTGTCTCTGACATCTTTGATTGAGTTGTCATCACACGATTCAACCAATTTCTCAATAACGTCAGCAGTTGCTGCATCTTTCTTATCTGTTGTGACACCTTGATTCACCAAAGCCCGACGTGCTTTCTGCATCACTGCCAAAACAACTTTCTCCCGAACTGGATTTGGTTTAATTCCCTTCATGTTGTGATAAGCAGACAGGGAATAAAGCCTGCGTTTGATTGTACTCAACTTATGCGGCCCAGGTTTTTTGACACCACGCCTTACCAACTCATCATCAACTGCCTCCTTCATTCCACCCAGATGATCAGTGATAAACTGAATGATCAACTCAACCGTCACCGGATATGACTCTGTGACTCCGTATGCAACATTAGCCCACTGCCAAAACTTCTCAACATCACGCCGATGCGCTTTTAAAGTATTCGGAGCTGTTCCTTGTTCAAATATGGTTGACAAGAGTTCTCTGGTCTCCTGTGGCAACTGCAATTCTTGATTCTGATTAAACTTCTGTAGTTCATTCATCGTTTCCTCCCATAAATGCTTACCGTCGATACTTTACCAATAACGACGGTATACTGATTAATGAAATGTTATTGATAGTGCTGATAGTTCAGCAGACAAAGCAAATGCTTCGCTATCAATGAATATCTCTACGTATGCGGCTGAAATTTATTTCTTACAAAAGGGGAAAGAATGGGATATTTTGAAGTGATTTTTCTGGAAATTGGCTTGATATTTAGGATTGGCTGGGAATTAGGCCGGTTTAAGATAGATATCCTAATACCAGCAGTTACTTAACCTAAACCATTAATCAGGAGAAATAAATGGAAACTACAGTTGTAACGAGTAAGCATGTTCGTCAGAGATTTGGATCTGTCATTTTGGATCTCAAATACATTGATGAGAAAGTGTTTCTCGTGGAGAAGGTCGGTGAAGATGATTTTTCAGCAGTCATACTCTCAGCTCGCTACTGTCGTGAGAATGGAATTGATATTCCAGAGAAAGGAAAATCAGAATCAAAACCTGAAGTTAAAAAGAAGAAGTAAACATATTGGCGGAGTCCAGCTCCGCTAATCTTATTATTGGAGATTGAAATGAAACTGATCACAGAAAAGTTTGAGGCACTATTCAAAGATTATCCACTGTATTCACAAGAACATGAAAAGGACCCAATAATGATTGCTAAACTGTTGATCCGGCAGGCAGCGCGACGTGGTATCTCACCGAGTATGACCCAGCTGAGAAGATTGCATTTTGCTATGTGACTGGTCTTGTCCAGGAGTGGGGTTATACGTCGCTGGTTGAGCTTGAGAGTGTAGAAAGACCTTTTGAATTGACGATTGAAAGAGATCTATACTTTGTGCAAAAGCGGTTGAGCGAGGTGAAGAAATGATTTGATGGCAGGGCTTCAAAAGCATTGACAAGATTTATATTCATTTGGAAATCTTGATTAAAAAAATATCGAAAAATTGGACGAGCGTTCCTTTTTAACTTTTTCCCCAAAATAGAAAAATAAGCCAATTAAGCAATTTCTTGATTTCTAAGGGGATACGCAATTTACATCAGGTTGGCTTGAAATAGGTCTTACCACGCTAGTGCCGAGAGCTGTTATCAAGATATCGAGGTCCGCGCAGGGCATATTGTTATTATCGTCCAATGTAATATACCCAGCTTGGACCAAGCTTACCAGATCCGAAACACCTGCCGTAATGCTGTTGTTATCTAGACGCAGTTGTGTGATTTTAGTCAAGGAAGCCAAAGCACAGACATCATTTATACTGTTGTGATTTAAATGCACCCATGTAAGGTTCGTCAGGGAAGCCAGGGCGCTTACATCATTGATGCTGTTGACAGCTAAATATAGAGAGTTAAGGTTCGTCAGGGAAGCCAGGGCGCTGATATCACTGACGCTGTTGTGATTTAAATCAAGCGATATGAGATTCGTCATTGAAGCCAGGGCGTTGACATCACTTATGCTATTGTTGGATAAAAGTACGATCCTTAGGTTCATTGAAGCCAGGGCGCTGATATCACTTATGCTATTGACATGTAAACGCAAGTTTGAAAGGTTAGTCATGGAAGACAGGGCGCTGACATCATTGATGCTGTTGTTGGACAAATCCAGGTATGTGAGGTTAGTCATGGAAGCCAGGGCGCTTACATCATTGATACTGTTGTAGGCCAAATCTAGGGATGTGAGGTTAGTCATGGAAGACAGGGCGCTTACATCATTGATGCTGTTGTTGCTTAAATACAGCGCTATGAGGTTAGTCAAGGAAGCCAGAGCACTTACATCACTGATGTTGTTGTCGTCTAAAAGCAGGTGTTCGAGGTTAGTCATGGAAGCCAGTTCGCTTACATAGCAAATTCTGTTGTTGCCCAGATTCAAGTTTGTAAGGCTGGTCAGGGAAGACAGGGGGCTTACATTACTAATTCTATTGTTTTCTAAATGCAGGTACGTGAGGTTTGTCAGAGAAGCCAGGGGGATTACATCGTTGATTCGGTTCCCTGGTAAATCCAATGAGGTAAGACTGATCAGTTTTTCGATCCCCGAGAGCTTACTGATGTCTAGATTCTCGCAAGTCAGAGATGTAACATCAGCGTAAGAGGTGGTGTTGCCGGATGCCAAGGCGGCATTTATACAGGTTTCTAAATTGGCATCCACAGAAGTGGTACTGACTTCGCTTTCCTCTTCACCACTACAGCCGGTTAAGAAAGTTGTTATGATGATCACCAGAAGAATAAATAATTTAGCGACCAGGCCATGGTTGATGATTTTGAATAATGGCTCTGACATTTTTCTCACCTCCAGACGGAAAAGGTTGGCCGAACAAACTTTTTTTAATGAAAGTTATGGTCATCAAACCCGGGAGAAAACTTATTGAAATCAAGTTCATTATTAATTTAAGCAAAAATCGTGTCAAATATCGATTTTTGGCCACAAAATGGCATTGTAATATTAACGATAACACTGGTATTTTGACAATTCTATTATTAAGTTTTTTTCAGATTTTAAATGTTCAGTTTCTGAAAACTTAAAAATCACCAAAACGATACCAGATGTTTTCAGGTAACTCCGTGGGAAAAGGGTTTATTAATCCTTCACCTTGAAAAAACAGATTTTTATTACCTTATCTGATTAAGAAGATTTTTCAAGCACCTTAATAAGAGGACCGCAGTGAACAGAAGATTTCGTCTTCTTTTCCAGGGATTCTGCGTTTTTGGCGCCTGTTTAATATTGGCAAACAGTGCTTACACACTGGGGCCACAGGATTTTTTCGGAGAAGTGAACAGCACCCGCATCGGCCCAAATCCAGCCTCGGTGGGTCTGATCGGCCGCAATCACATTGACTATCGAACCCATGCCTATACAGGCGAGGATATGCAGGGGCTCTTTTTTCCAGAGCAACTCAGAATGGTGGCTACATCAAGTGCCAATGTCGGAGAGGAAAAATATGATCTAGCCGGTACGATGAATGATGGAATTCTGTACAAAAAAGGGATGGTTCTCGATTATGAGGTAAACTTCATCAGTGGATTCAGCTTTTTTTCCATTGGAATTGGATATGGGGCTTACAATGCTGAATATTCCAATGGCACCTATGTTAACAAAGATTATCCAGGGACAGCCGTTAACGAATATGGTCCGCTAAAATCCCTTGGCCTCGCAGTCCCGGTGGATGTTTCCAAATCAACCGAGCTGACGACACAAACCAATTTCTATTTTGCAATCCCAATGAATTATTTAATCCTTGGGATTAAATATCAGGAACATCAACAGCAATACAAGTATGAAAAGCTCAATATGTCCTATTTTTACGGTTGCTGTTCCGGTGGAAAATATGCGGTTTTAAATTCCACTGGCACGACGAAATACAAGACGACTGAATATGGGATATTACTTCCCAACCTGGTTACAGGGTTGGACCTGGGGGCCATTCATCGTCCCAAGTCCACTGCAACCATGAGCTTTGATAACGAATATCTGACCACAGATCCCTCTTTATCGGGAGATGCAGCTTATCTTCAGAACTTTGATTTTGAAGAACCGGCCTTTACGGGTTATGGTCTGAGCGTGACTAGCGGCTGGGGAGAAAATTTGGGGCTTGCTTTTGCCCTTGATTTGGGTGAGTTCGGGAAGGTGGAAAAACCAAAATTCGGTCACCTCCCAGATGCGGGCAGTTTAAATGGACAGATGGTCCGGATGATCTGGGGGTCATGGCTCGACATCAAATACGGCCGACGGGTGAAAAATTATCTGGGTTATATCTGGGAACGCAACTTTGTCAATCTCAGGCTCCCCATCTCCGACACAAACGTTATACTAGTAGGAAGTGAAAGGCTGAAACTCTCCGACAAGTACGGGCAGGACCACTTCGATATTACCTTCCTGACCGCCTCAATCAACATCAAGTTCGGAAGCCGATCCTCTGGTTCTTCATCAGAAAACCGTTGCGGTTCTGTCGCCCCTAAAACGAAAAGACTCAGCACGTTGGATAAGATGCGGATTGCAGACTGCCAGTAAACTAGTCTCACAAGTTGATATTCGTCCTCCGATTCGGAATAGCGCCTGTCTTAAAAGAGAAATTCATTCATCTGTAACAATCTGATTTATTCCGGTCAAAAGAAAAATCGTCAACCCATATCCCAGCCCGGAAAAGCCAATTCCCTAGTGACATAAAAGTAACTAACTAATGAACTTCCGGGACACACGAATCTTCACTCAATAATCCAAATAAACATAGAAATACCTATAATTTGATAGAGTTACAGCAAGTGATGAGATCGATAAGGAAGGAATACGGGGTCTTTTGGTGGAGGTGGCGGGGATTTGACCCCTACTGATAGTCGCTTGCAGATTCTAAAACACTCGCCGCCCATTGATTAATGCTCTTGCCATCCGCCTCTGCTGCTGCTGCGACTGCTGCGTGAACTTCTGCAGGAACACGCAGCATTAAATTCCCGGAATAAGGTTTATTTGGTTTTTGACCAATTCTTTTGCAAGCATCAAGATAATTGTCGACAGCTTCCCTAAAAGACTGTTCAAGCTCTTCTACGGACTCACCATGAAACCCAACAACATCCCGAATACCGATTATATGACCGACAAAGATTCGATCTTCAGCGTCAAATTCAACTTTGGCAAAATATCCTTTATATTTCATCGCTTTCATGGTGATTCTCCAAGTAACTCAAGAAATTTACGAGAGTCTTTAACACGGTATTGAAGAGCAGCTTTTTCAGGATGTGGCCGGTGAAAATGCGCCCTGAATCCATCTCTTTCAAAAGTAACACTCGATCCAGACCCTTCAATAGCTTGACAGCCTAATGCAAGAAATAGTGCCTCAATCCTACTCCATTCAATATTTCCATTGATTGGATCTGTAAAAACAGATGTGAGCGTTCTTTTGTGTTTTGCTTTCATGTGCAAATTCTAACAGTCCGAATATTCAATTGCAATCATTTTTTGATATCATTGTATAAAGTTTCAGCTTGCCCCCATTATCAAATCCAATTCTTAAGCCCAAATCCCAGCCCAGAAAAGACCATTCTCTAGTGATATTAAAGTAGCTAAATGGAACATACGGGACAACTGAATCTTCAGACGAAAAATCTTAGAAAACTAAGATGTCTCTATGATATTTTATAGTTACAGTAAGAGATGCAACTGGTATGGAAGGGTTTGGGGGACAAATGGTGGAAATCCTGTGGATTTTTCCCCCACGGCAAGTAATCCGATTAGTCGTTCCGCATTAAAAAAAAATGTTTTTGCCTTTCCTTAAATACTTTTAATCTCTCGATTATAAGCTGTTACAACACTTTTTTGATATTGGGGTTTAATTGAACACAACGTTAGGACGTTATGATCAATTAAACCTCAATATCAATTTAAGGTTTTTTAAATCATAAAATTAAAAAATCGGCTACGCCCTTTCAACGACAAAACGGCATTATTTTGCTGGACAGGGCAGGGACATCCCGGTGAAAATACCCATTCAATCAGGCGATTTTAAAACGCAGATCAGACAAACGCCATGCGCTGAGAATTTAACAACAACAGGCAAGACCGATAACAAAGAACGAAGAGGATGCATGAAAAGACTATCCGGCACAGAGATCAGCAAACAGATCAAAGAAGAGTTAAAGAAAGAGGTGACATCCCTGAAGGCAAAGGGGGTTAGTCCGAAATTGGCCGTGATTCTGGTAGGAGACGATCCGGCATCGGCGATTTATGTCAATAGTAAAAAACGGACGTGTGAAGAGCTGGGATTTGGTTCCCTGGAAAAGAAAATGTCAGTCGATACAACCCAGGAAGAACTGCTGTCCGTTGTCAGTGAGCTGAACAACGATCCATCGGTGAATGGGATTTTATGCCAGGTGCCGCTGCCTGAACAATGCGATGAACAGGAAATCATCCAGGCCATTGATCCTGAAAAGGATGTCGACTGTTTTCACCCGTACAACCTCGGTCTCTTGACGGCAGGCATGCCCAAATTCATGCCCTGTACCCCCTTCGGCGTCTTGCAGATTCTGAAACGCAGTGGTTATGAAACCTCAGGAAAAAACGTGGTGGTTTTGGGAAGGAGCAATATTGTGGGCAGACCCCTGTCGATCCTGATGTCACTGAAGGAATGGAACGCGACAGTCACGGTCTGCCATTCCCGCACACAGAATCTGCCGGAAGTCTGTGCCACCGCCGATATTCTAATCGTTGCCATCGGAAGAGCGAATTTTGTCACAGCTGATTTTGTGAAAAAAGGGGCTGTGGTGATCGATGTGGGCATGAACAGAATTGAGGATGCCACCCACCCGAAGGGCTCACGCCTGGCAGGAGACGTGGATTTTGCAAATATACAGGAGACAGCCGCAGCTGCCACCCCGGTGCCAGGTGGTGTCGGTCCGATGACGATTGCCATGCTGATGTATAATACCATCAATGCTGCCCGCTTCCAGGCCGGCCTGGAACGCTTCGAACTGTAGATAACACCCCAATCTCACATCACACCATAACGTTTCAGCTTCTGGTGAAGGGTACGCCTGGTAATACCCAGTTTCCGGGCGGTTTCACTCTTATTGTTCCCTGTCAGATCCAGGGCCTGAAGGATGGCATTTTGCTCCACTTCATCCAGTGACAGAATTTCGATAGGCCCAGAAAGATCCGTTACTACATGTGCGGATTGAGAGGCTTTCGCCCGGATCATCGAAAAATCTTCAATATCGAGGTAGTCCGTTCTGGATAGAATAACCCCTCTTTCAATGGTATTCATCAGTTCCCGAATATTACCCGGCCAATCGTAGTTCATCAGATGATTCATGGCGGCAGGTGTAAAGCCCTGGATGGATTTCTTGTTTTTAGCGGTGAACTTTTCCAGAAAAGCCTGGGTCAACAGAGGGATATCTTCTCTTCTGTCCCTCAAAGGCGGGATTTCCAAAGCGACTACGTTCAAACGGTAATAGAGGTCTTCCCGAAAATCACCCTGTTGAACCTGTGACTGAAGAATTTTGTTTGTAGCCGTGATAACGCGTACATCTACCGTAATCACCTTTTCTCCCCCCACACGGGTCAGTTCCTTTTCCTGCAACACCCTCAGCAACTTAGCCTGCATCGCAAAAGGCATTTCACCGATTTCGTCCAGAAAAATAGTTCCCCCATCGGCCTGTAAAAATCGACCGTCTTTTTTACGGTCCGCGCCTGTAAAAGCGCCTTTTTCGTGCCCAAACAGTTCAGATTCGAGGAGCGTTTCCGTGATGGCAGCACAGTTGATTTTGACAAAGGGCTTATCTTTTCGGTCACTGTTGAAGTGAACCGCGCTGGCGACCAATTCCTTACCCGTTCCGGATTCGCCGGATATCAACACGGTGGCTTCAGTGGGAGCCACCTGGGCAATAGTTTCCATCAGATTAACCATCCCGGGACTGCTGCCGATGATAGAGCGATTGTCAAAATGCTCGCCGATGCGCATCTTGAGCTGTCGATTCTCTTCCCGCAACTGCACATGTTCCATGGCACGCGGAATGATCAATTTCAGCTTGTCAAAGTCGAGGGGTTTGGTCAGATAATCGTAGGCCCCTTTCTTGATAGCTGCCACAGACAGCTCAATCGTAGAGTAAGCGGTCATGATGATCACAGGAATCGCTTCATTGATCGCTTTGATCTGTTCCAGCGCCTCCATCCCCGAAACCTTCAGCATGCGGTTGTCCATTAAAACCAGATCAAACCCACGCTGTCTGACCTGATCAACAGCGGTTGATCCGTCATCCGCCTCTGCAACACTGTATCCCCACCCTTCAAGCAGAGTGCTCAGCATCGTGCGATGCGCGTCATCATCATCGACAATCAGAATAGTGGTGTTATTGCTCATCAGAAAATTCTCCGTTCATGTCCGGTATCGATAGTATAAACCGCGACCCTTTTCCTAGCTCACTCTCAACAGTCATCTTTCCTCCATGGGCCTCAACGATATTGTGAACCACGGCCAGACCCAGCCCGGTCCCGGATTGTTTAGTTGTATAATAGGGATCATATATGTTGGCCAGATTCTCCCGGGAAATTCCTACGCCCGTATCGGTCACACTGATATCCAGCCGGTCCCTGTCCGGGCTCAGATCAAGCAGTATACCCAGCCGCCCTCCGTCAGGCATCGCCTCCACTGCATTAAGGTAGAGGTTGAGAAGAACCTGTCTAATCTTATCGCTGTCCAGCGCAAAACTCCCTAAAGACGCTTGAGTGGCTGAAATCTCGATCTTATTTTCTGCGGCAACCTGTTCAATGAGTTTAACAGAATCGTCCACCAGTATATTCAAATCCGACTGCGTCGTACTGATAACAACGGGTTTCGACAGTTCCAGCAGTTGTCCCACCACCCGATTCAGCCGTTCGACCTCTTCGATCATGATGCGCGCAATTTTCTGATCCTGCGGAATATCAGGATAACGCTCCTTGAAATAGGTGGCGAAGCCTTTGATGGAACTCAATGGATTTCTGATTTCATGGGCAACCCCGGCTGCAAGACTGCCAATTGAAGCCAGCCGCTGACTCCTGGTTACTTCCTTCTGCAACGCTTTAACCTGGGAAAGATCCTTAAACATCAGGATATAACTGAGAGGGCCATGATCCTCGCTTTGAAATTGCGAAAATTCCATTTCCAGCGGAATAAGTCGTCCCGATGATAGTTTACAGTTGATCTCCTTCTCCACAATTTCTGCCTGGGAAATGTGGTTTTGTGCCTGTTCCCAGAGTGATGACGGCAGGATTGAACCCGCAGTCATTCCGATCACATTTTCCATTTGCAGATCCAGGAGTGATACCGCAAACGAGTTGATGGATGTGATCTGATAATCGCCGTTGAACGCCACCAGGCCAATCGGCATATTATCCAGTAGATTCTCGGAAAAAGCCTTGATCCTGGAAAGAGAACTGCGGGTGGCGCGATAGTTGTAAAACAGAAACAGAAGAATGATACCGAACGCACTGACCAAAAACAGGATCAGGCCGGTGGTAATGGCGCGATTTCTGTCACCTGCCCGTGCTGCTTCCAGAGTCTGCAGATTAAAACCCAGAATAATGGTGGGGACAAAGGGATCAGTGAACTCCTTCTCTGACGGCGTAAAACCAAACCGTTCGAAAAACCGTTCCATCCGGCCCGATCCGCCATCGCCTCTCCCTTTTCTTCCCCGTCCCCCCCCCGGGCCCATCATCTCATGAGTGGATCCCCTTCCCATTGTCATGGAGGGTCGAAACTGCTTGTACACTTCAAATATTTTTTCTCCCTTTTCTGTTACGACAAATCGCCACAACGGTTTGTCGGCGGCAGAGACTTTTTCCTGGTCTATTTCCGGCTGATGACGCTTGCCGATGCGGTCAATATCATTATGGGCAATCGTGCGACCTCTACTGTCAACCAACAGGAGATAAGCAATATCCGGTTGTTGAGCTGTCTCGCTGAGTAGTTGCTGCAAATGACGGTTCCCCCAACTTCTGCCCATCATGCCTGCCCGTGTACCGGCTTCAAAAGAACGGATCAGTGCAGCACCCTTTTCCAGCAACAGCCGGGTGCCAAATGATTCCTGCCGATTGATATTCTGGAGAATCACAAACACAAAAATCGGCAGCAGTACAAGAACC
>Ga0208904_1001808_pt1 | contig 14118 bp, 16 predicted proteins | sample AntAceMetag02UKB_FD_184774 | JGI IMG/M metagenome (GOLD analysis project Ga0208904, IMG submission 184774) | Saline lake microbial communities from Ace Lake, Antarctica - Antarctic Ace Lake Metagenome 02UKB (SPAdes) (version 2) | ecosystem: Environmental > Aquatic > Non-marine Saline and...
CCTTAACTGAAAGCCCCCCCCAAGCACAGATCCATCACCGTCTTTCCGCCCAGCATATCCGTGCTAAAACCCGATCCTGCATAACCCGAAAATTTCTTTTCATCAGCTTTTGTAGCAACCCCATCGGTAGTACCGTACTCACCAGGCATCTCCCCATAGAATGCCAGCGGAATATCAAACTGTGCACACATCTTAGTAACAAATGTCTTTTGTCCAATAATAAAAGCCTGAAATGGATGCAAAAGGTTTTGTACCGCCAAACGCGTTAGCTGCCGGTGCGTTTTTCCATTAGGAGTAAATAGAAAATTATCAAAGCCTCCCTTATGGATCCATGATTGAAAATTCTTCCACCCAACGTCTGTGTAAAGATGCGGCGACCAAGTAACCGTTAACGGATGCATCTTAAATTTATATTTCAAAAGCCATGACGCATAAATACTATCTTTACCCCCGCTCCCGGGAACAATACAATCGTAAGAGCCATCATTCTTGCGGTAACGCTCACACAGTTCCCACAGCTCTTCTTCTCGATTCTTCCAATCTACCACTTGATGCTGACGCTCTTTATTAACGCATGCCGCACAAATACCATGCTCATTGAAATGAATCGTTTTCTTAATCGATGAGCGCAAATGCTCATATTCATTCACAGAATTAGGACGCTGATTCGTCATATTACAAATCTTGCAGAATTTAACTTCATTCGGAAGCCCGTACCATGCTTCATATTTACCCATTACGCTGTACTCCTTTTTAATGATACAAAATTCTTTAATACCTTTAACCCGCATGTTGCGCTTTTCTCAGGATGAAACTGACAGCCATAAACATTATCACTAGCAACCACAGAACAAAACCGATGCCCTCCATATTCCGTCTCGGTAAGAATGCATGTACCATCTTGAGGGGCAGCTACAAACGAATGAATAAAATACATTTCTGTCCCAGGTGGCAAATCTTCTAAAATAGTACCATCCCATTCCTGTTTACTTTTTAATAACCCGTTCCATCCAACATGGGGAATCTTCAACGGAACACCTGTTGTTCCTGTTTTCTTAGCAGGAACAACTTCTCCTTTAATCAAATGTAAACCTTCGTGCTCTCCGAACTCATAACTTTTATCCATCAAAAGCTGCATCCCCAAACATATACCCAGCAAAGGCCGCCCTTTTCCCACATAAGCGTTCAGCGGACCTAAAAAACCTTTTTGACGCAAACCCGTCATCCCATCTTCAAACGCGCCAACCCCAGGCAAAATCACCGCATCTGCAAATGCAAGCGCTGCTGGATCCGTCGTAACGATTGAATCAATACCAATTGATTTAAGAGCATTATAAACACTCAACAAATTACACATCCCGTAATCTATAACAACAACCTTCATGAGCCACAACCTCGTAAACTCACAGAAATCCCTCCCTCGTGAACATAAGCCTTTAACGTAGAAATATCGCAAAGCTGATAATGAAAAATCGATGCGCACGCAACTCCGCTTACAGGAGCGCTCTTTAACAATTCTTCAACATGTTCCGGGCGCCCACAACCACCACACGCAATAACAGGTATCGGCAGTAAATTAGTGATCCGCTCCATCAAATCAATCTCAAATCCATCCTTCATCCCCTCATGATCGATCGAAGTGACAAGAATTTCTCCCGCACCCAAACATACTAGTTCTTGTGCCCACGCAACCACATCAATTCCTGTGGATTCACGTCCTGTATCAATATACGCTTCCCACGTACCATCATTCTTTTTTTTTGCTTCAATAGATGCCGTAATACACTGTGAGCCAAATGTTTGTGCCGCCTCACGAATAAACTCTGGACGGCGAATCGCTGCTGTATTAATTGCTACTTTATCTGCCCCCGCACGTAAAATATCCCTAATATTCTCTATGCTGCGAATCCCTCCACCAATTGTAAGCGGAACAAAAACATCCTCACTCACCGCACAAATAATATCTCTAAGACTATTTCGCTCATAAAGACTAGCCACCGCATCCATATAAAGAATCTCGTCAGCGCCTTGCAAATAATAACGTTTAGACAATTCTGCCGGTGTTCCAACAACCCGCAATCCTTCAAGATGGATTCCTTTCACCACTGTATTATTCTTTATATCCAGCCTCGTAATAACGCGTAACTTATGCCCCATTTTTATCCTCATTTAAAAATTTCATAAACCTCGTTAGCGATCGAAACATAAATTAAGAAAAACCTTTCTTCATTTTATTACTTTAAGATACTTTCATGACTATTTTTTTAGTAAAAAGATCAGCTAAAACTTCTTTCCCTCCAGGGAATTCTTTAACAGAAAAAGATAAATCTTTAACATGATATTGTATCAAAAACTCTGCGTCTATTTCAGAGACCTTCGTAATCCATGCCCCAACAAGATGAAATAGCCAAAAAACCTTCTTCTTGACGATACCGCAACCCTTTACACACCTTAAAAGTCCCGCCAACAACCAAAGGCATTGATTTTACATAATCCTCAATAGGATCAGGCATCGATTCCGTTGATCCTTTGCACATAAAATCAGGACTGTTTAATGACGCAGCATAAACACGACATCCTCCTTCACACCATCGCAACCATTTACATTCTTTACAATCCTCAGGCACTAATGAATTATCACGCCACATCTTCATATTCTCCCAAACACCGCTTAATCCAATTTCCAAAACGTTTCCATATGATTTATTTTCATGTAAACAGGCATGAGTTTCACCATTAGCATTAATACAAACCATTTTCTTGCCAGCCGTGCACCCTCTTCCGAGAAAATCAGAATACTTCTCAACATCTTTAAGAAAACAAACAGGATACTGAATAAGCGAACCAATCGTTATTCTTGTCTCTTGCTTCACACGTATCGCATCATCAAGCGCTGGTATATATTCCTCAGGATTGAGAACAAATTCATGCGAAAGATCCTCTCCGCAAGCCATAGAAGGAACAACTCTCGTTAAAAACAAATTACTAGCCCCTAATGCATGAACCAAAATCCCTGTTTTATACACATGGTCTTTACTATGCCTACTAATAACCGTATTGACGCTAACCTTAATACCAACATCAACAGCATTGATAATATTCTTCACCACTTTTACAAAAGATCCTCTTTGACTAAAAATCTTATCATTCATTTCCGGATCATACGATGCCAATGAAGTGAGAATATGTGGCAACCCAGCATCTTTAAGCTCTTGAAGTTGTTCTTTAGCCGCCAATGTTAAATTCGTATTGCAACTCACCAGAATCCCTGCCTGCGTCAACCTGCGCACCCCATGAAGCAAGACCGAATAATTTAAAAAAGGCTCACCTCCTGTCAAAACAACATTAAAAACTTTATTAACAATTATATCATCAATGATTTTATCAATAGTTTCTTTGGACATAATAACATTTTTCTGCTTTTGATCATGCCGCCAGAAATTATAACAATAGCGGCACTTATGATTGCAAGCAGTGGTTATCTCCATATCAATCTGGCATGGCGTTCGTAAACTATCTGTAATCGTATACATATTGTCCTTTCTTATGTTTTCTTGCGACCTACAAAAAAGAATTCGGTCGACTGCAATACGCCTAATTCACACAAATAGCGATCTACATCGCGCAAATATAGCGCCAATTCCTTGTTCGTTTGATTCTTAAACCTTAAGCCTCCTATCAGTTCATGAAAAAAAGCGGCTCGTTCTTTGTAGTGCAATTTCTGAAAGTTCTTATCTAGTGCCTTAAATATCTTTCGAAACCCTGCCTCATTATCATTAACCGACTGGACCTTCCGTCCTTTTACATCTTCATATCTTAAAAACTGAAAAAGCTCAGAAATGCTTTTCTTATAAGCCTTATGGTCCTTAGGAACAGGCACTTCTTGATAAAACCCTTTAGCTAAAGAAAGAAGAACATGAAGCATATGCAAAAAAACAGCATGCCCCTCAGTAACACGGTCTCTGGTCGGCTCATGCACCACAATGATACCGCCTGGCTTTAAAACACGCAGAACTAACCGCATCACTCGCGACTGATCCTTAAAATGATGCAAAGCTCCTAAAAACACAACCGCATCAAAAGCTGATGGATGCATTTTAGCAAAGCTAAAGAAATCTACAGCTTCATACACTAATGTACCACGAGACTTCTTCCAGGGATCAGAAGACGCAACCTGCTCTGCAACTTCGATACATTTTAAAGATACATCAATACCATTGACATCAAACCCAGATCGCGCCAACTCCAAAGATAAATGGCCCGGCCCACAACCCACCTCTAGAATCTTTCTTTTTCTTCCACGAACACGAATAAAATCACATATTGCAGAACAAATAACATTAAACTGTTCTTTAAAATCAAGCTCTACATAATCTGGATGCCGCCATGAATTGTCATAGAAATAATTACACTTTTTAGCGCGACGAAGATCAGGCACATAACCATTACGGATCCGATCTTCAATCTGCATATCAAATGCACGCTGCTCTTTCTTGATCTTATCGATACTTCCCATCCTATCGATCCTTTCTTAACGCTGTCTCATGAATATCACAAAATTGTTTCTGCTTAGAAATCTTCCAAACTTTATCGCCTTTTATCGTTTCCATAAAACTTAAAACACTTTTCCCCTCACCAAAATGACGACACGAATGAAAAGTTGGCAGTTCTAACGCACGCGCTATCGCAAACAATATCTCTCCTCTGCTATACCCAACATCAACAATCAACCTGTGCTTAAACCGATTAAGCTGACGATTACCAACATTAACAGACGGGACAGCATAGACCGGCGATTCACAAATTCCTGAACTTGAATTACCAATAAGATAGCTCGCCTTCTTTAGCAACGTCAAGAAATATTCAAATCTCATTGAAGGAATCATCCTAAAACGACTATTTCCCTTAAGCTTTTCATAAGCCAAAACAATCTCCTCGCAACCCTGATCATTATTCGGGTAAATCACCACATAATCATCGCCGCAATCAATCAAGGCAGCAACAAAATCCTGTACATACACACGAAACTTTTTCAACTCTGTTGTCACAGGATGAAAAACAGCGATTGCGTATTTTTTAAAAGGGATTTCATAATACTTTTTAACCTCTTTTAAAGAAGGCAGATTTCTCGAAAGCATAACATCAATATCCGGAGAACCAATAACGTAAATGGATTGCTCATGCTCTCCCAGCTGACGTAAACGTTTGGCAGCCGTTTTGTTTGATACAAAATGAACATGCGATAACTTCGAAGTAGCATGGCGGATCAGCTCATCAATAGTACCTGAAACCTCTCCTCCTTCAATATGACCAACCAAAATATTATTAAGAGAACCCACAATCGCACCAGCCAACGCTTCAACACGATCACCGTGAACAATAATCATATCCGGCTTATTTTCCTGAACATACCGAGAAAGGCCGTTGATCGTATTAGCAAGAATAAGGTCCATCGGCTCCCCATGGGTATGGTTCATGAAAGGGTGTATATTATGAAAACCAGCCTTTAACACTTCATCTGCCGTGTTACCATATTTTGAAAGCATATGCATACCTGTTACAAAAACAAAACAATCGAAATCTTTATGCTTATCAACAGCCAACATTAAAGATTTTAGCTTTCCAAAATCAGCACGCGTCCCTGTAAGAAAAAGTATTTTCTTATTCATTGTCAACCTGCACCCATTTTAATTGTTCATTTTTTTTTATATTAACATTCACTTTCTTCCCAATAAGAGATTGAAAATGCACCGCTTTTATGTCCCCGGTGCCAGGACGCTTAACCCAAATATTTTCCATACTCAATTTCTCCCCCGCCACCAGATCGCAAATCGCAACAACACAGGCATACGCAAAGTCAATGGTTGGTTTTTCTTCAGCAAGGATCTCTTTTGACCCACCCATAGCACAATGGATAGCATGAGTCCCTTTAATAAGGTCCTGAAGCTCTGAGGGAACTATCGATAACGAAACATCCGGTCCTGGCCATGTTCTATCAGAAACATAATGTTTTTCCAAAATCGACGCCCCGCAAGCCACGGCGGCAAAACAAGTATAATTGCCTATTGAATGGTCACTCAAACCTAAAACAGCATCAGGGAAAATCTCTCCTAAAATTTGCAACGCGCCAAGACGAACCTTGTCATAAGGAGTTGGATATAACGACGTGCAATGCATCAGCGCATACGGCACACCCGCAGTACGAGCAATCTCAACCGCAGGACGAATAGACGCCACATCATTCATCCCCGTACTTAATATAATCGGCTTTTTAAACTTGCAAAGATGTTCGATAAGAGGATAATTATTACATTCTCCTGAACCTATCTTATAAGCAGCAACATCCATAGCATGAAGTCTATCCGCAGCTGCTCTTGAAAATGGAGTACTAATAAAAATCATACCTTTTTTTTCAACATATTCTTTAAGTTCTAGTTCCTGAAATTCAGAAAGCTTACATCTTTGCATGATATCCCATATTGACTCGTTTGTATTTCCAGGAACCACATCATTGGGGATCATCTCATCTTCTATTACATGTGATTGAAATTTCAAACATTCACAACCTACTCTTGCAGCATCATCAACCATTTGAATTGCTTTATCTATTTGTCCTTCATGGTTTATTCCTACTTCAGCTATTACAAACGGTTTAAATTTTGGGCCTATTTTTCTGCCGCAAATTTCAATATAATTATCCATTCTTATCCCTTGCCATTTCTGTTATTATCCATATCACGCTATCTATCAAATAACATGCTGTTCAACTTTATCCTCTTGTATGTTTTTCGGATTGAAAAACCACTTTATTGTTTCTTTCGATCCCTTTTCTAAAGAATATTTTATTTTCCAATCTGTTAATTTTATGATCTTTTCGTTACTTCCACAAAGCCGCATTACTTCTGAGCTTTTAGGTCTTACTTTTTTTATCACTCTTTATTTTTGTTTTAGGAGATATTTTTCCTACAAGTTTCTGAGCAAGTTCTCCTATTGAGATATCTTTACCAGTACAGATATTTATCTCTTGGCCTATTGTTTTATTGCTTTTAACTATTTCAACAAATCCTTTGCAAACATCCTTAACAAACGTTAGATCCCTTAATGGTGTTAAGCTTTCAAGAATTATTTGTTTTTTTCCTACTAAAAGCTGTGTAATTATAGTAAGAATGATTGCTCTTGCAGATTGCCTAGGCCCATATGTATTAAAGGTCGAACAATAGTTACAGGTAATTTGAAAGATCTAAAAAATGATTCTGCAATCTCATCTGCCCCTATTTTTGTCGCGCTATAAGGTGATTGACCTTGTAAAGGATGATCTTCCTCTATTGGAACATATTTAGCAGTTCCATAAACCTCAGACGTTATTGAAGTAAGCCCATATTGTTGGCGATAAGCCTGGGATTGAGCTATTAACATCTTCTTAGCCAGGCCGTAAGGCGCATTCGTCTCTTCTGGATAGCCTATGTCCACTTTTATGGCTACTGTGCTTTTAAATTGCGGAATAAAGATAGTATCACCATGCTTTAGCCTGATATTCTGACTCTGATTGTTTTCTCGGAGAAAACTATAGAGATTGAAATGCGCTATTACACTGCCGCCTCTTACCACCCGCACATCATATAAAGATCCGTTCTTATTGGGGCCTCCGCATTTTGCTAACGCTTCAACGGGCTTATCGCATAAGTACCCGGTCTTTGCGCATAACCTAATATCTCTATGCGTATGTCCTGTACACCAGCAAGATTGACACTAAAATCAACATTTGAATACTTCCTGTCGATGGCACTCATAACAGCATTATATGCCTGATCCGTTGTAAGGCCAAAAAGTTTAATCCTGTCTATAAGAGGTATAACAACATCGCCGTCTCTGCCTATAGTCAGGCTGTAGCTGCCCTCAAGCTTGCCCCATAGATTTATGGTTACACTATCACCATAACCAAACTTAAAATCGGGGCCTAGACGATAGTTACCCGATTCAAAATCAGCATTCTTAAAATCCTGGAGATCCTTCAGGCCGGCTCTTTCAAGGCCAGATTGATCAATATCATATACTGGGAATTGGCAACTGTCGGGATAGCCAGTATCAGGACTATTAGTAAGTTCTTCAATAAATTCATGTATATTCTTTTCATATGGTCAATGTTAATTATTATAGAATAAAGTATGTATATAAGTCAATTAAAAAACAGCACGCTGACTTGCAAAAACGGTGCCGTGCTGGATCCTTCGCGCCTGCGGCGCTCAAGAATGACATGTGCTCATTGGGGACGGGGCGGGTTGGGGTTACGGAACCAGCATATAGTCTTTTTGAGGCCGTCATCAAGCTCAACCGCAGGCTGCCAGCCTAACATAGCCTTTGCCTTTGTTATATCCGGCCTTCTTACCTTAGGGTCATCTGTAGGCAATGGCTTATATTCTATAGTACTCTTTGAATTTGTCAGCTCTATTATCTTCTTCGCCAGACTTAATAAGCTCATCTCATTTGGATTTCCGATATTTACAGGCTTGTTTAAATCAGATAACATAAGTTTGTAAATACCTGCTATTAAATCAGTTACATAGCAAAAACTTCTGGTCTGCAAGCCATCGCCATATACTGTAAGGGGTTCATTTTTAAGCGCCTGATCAATAAAATTTGGTATTGCTCTACCATCGTGATCGCGCATCTTAGGACCATAAGTATTGAAAATGCGTATTATCTTGGTATCTACACCATGGCTTCTATGATATGCCAAGGTAATGGCTTCCGCAAAACGCTTTGCTTCATCGTAAACTCCGCGAGGACCTACGCAATTGACATTACCCCAATAGGTCTCTGGTTGGGGATTGACTAAAGGGTCACCATAGACTTCACTGGTTGAGGCTAGAAAAAACTTAGCCTTATGCTCTTTGGCAACGCCTAAAGCGTTATGGGTACCTAATGAACCTACTTTTAATGTCTTAATCGGATATTTAAGGTAATCAACGGGGCTTGCCGGTGAGGCAAAGTGCAATACATAATCAATCTTGCCATCTATATCTATATACTTTGTAACATCATGCTCGATAAATTCAAAATTAGGATTCTCCAATAAATGCCGGATATTATCCTTTTTGCCTGTAATAAGGTTATCCATACATATTATAGAGTGGCCCTCTTTTATTAGCAGGTCAGATAGATTTGAACCGATAAAGCCCGCTCCGCCGGTTAATAATATACGCATTGTTTATTCTCCTATAGTTTTACTTTTAAAGATGTGAACAACCCAAAATCCGGGGCCGCGTTATTAGTGTTTTCATCCATTGCCATCTGCCATGATATTTTGTCATTAAAGTTATGATTAAAACCCAATGTCAGTACAACAGGGTCCCTGCAAATACTGGTTACTCCTCCATTAGGGGACATTCCTGAATAATCATAAACAGATGTACTTGCCGTTGCTTGAAATAAAAGTGATGTCTTATCTGTTAAAAAATATTCTGCCCCTGCCATACCATGAAACATATTGTCCTTAAAACCATATAGATTGCTCATCATATCAGGCTTTTGTATAATAGTATAGCTGATATTAAAATAGAGGGAGAGCCTGTCAAATATATTTTTATCAAGCAATAAACTTATAGCATAATCAAACTTATCACTACCTAAAAGCTTGTTAGTCGCGGTTGGAAATTTTACCCCGCCCCTTAAAGACAATGTTGGCCACCATTTATCTTCCTTTAAAAATTGATATTTTAAATAAGCTGTTATCTCGCCTAAGCCATCCGGCTCTGAAGAGCTATCAATAATCGGCTTTGCCCTATTTCTAAACTCGTATTCGTATTTATCACGCGGCCTCTCTTCTCTCGCGTTTGGTGTTTTTATACAAGAGAACGCCTTTTCAAAATTTTCAATAAAACCATCGAGATAGCCACCTGAAAAAACAAAATAAGGTATATCTATGCTGGCTTCTAAATTATCCAACACCCCGTACGCTAAATTTAAGTCAAATCTATTGACCTCAGTATCAACATATACATACCACTCCCTATTCTTCTGCCCATCAGAGATTCCGACTCCATCGATAGGAGTAAATTGCTCTGCTGGCCATGGCCTCTGCTGAATAATGACATTTGACAAATGGTACGATGCATCTGCCTTAATCTTGCCTTTATCTAAAGCCTTTGCACTCTGAGGGGTAGGCGCTATGTAAAAAAGATAAAGTGGCATCTGGTTGCGAATGTTCAACGGGCCTGATGCCTGAAACTTGATTGGTTGATCCGTTGCCGCGAAACATGAATAGGTGAAGGTAAAGATAAAGGTAGAGATAAAAAGAATCCTTACCAAATGTGCCCCTTTGCCTTTGCCTCTACCTATGCGTATGCCTATGCTTTTTATCATATCTTAAGTAGGACTTCCTTATTCTTAGCAAACCACTCTACTGTCTTTTTTAGGCCCTCCTCAAAGCCTACTAAACTATTCAAACCTAATTTATCTCGCAAACCAGTTATATCTGCATAAGTTTTGCGTACGTCACCGGCTCTTTTTGGCATAAACTCTGACTTCAGATTCTTACCTAAAATACTATTTAGCATAGAAACAATATCTAAAATAGAAACACAGTTTCCACATGCGACGTTAAATACTTCGCCTGAAACGCCTTGCACAATAGCTGCATTTAGATTTGCCCCTACTACATTATATACATATGTAAAATCCCTTGACTGTTTGCCATCCCAATCAACCAATGGGGCCTTATTATTAATCATTCTTGAGAGAAGCGCTGGTATAGCTGCTGAATATTTACTCTCAGGGTTCTGTCTTGGGCCAAAAACATTAAAATAGCGCAAAGAGACTGTCTCTAGGCCAAATGTAGCGGAGAACGCGTTACAATAGTTTTCAGCGGCAAGCTTAGATACTCCGTAAGGTGAAATAGGGCGTGGGTTAAAATCCTCTTTCTGTGGAAAATGCTCAACATTGCCATAGGCAGAGGAGCTCGAAGCATATACGAGCCTCTTTACAGTGGCTTTTTTAGATTCATAGAGAAGATTTAAAGTGCCATGCACATTTATATCATTTGTCAGGAATGGATCATCTACAGACTTTGGCACAGACCTAAGCGCTGCCTGATGGATAACATAGTCAACACCCTTAAGGGCCTTGCTTGTATCTTCTTTACTTCTTATATCACCTTCTATTAACTCATAGTCATCAGAAAAATCTAAGTTCTTTTTTGTGCCGGTAATAAAATTATCTAATACTCTAACTGACTCACCGCGCCTTAACAGCTCCTCTACAATATTTGATCCGATAAAACCCGCACCTCCTGTTACTAGATATAAACTCATACTGGTCCTTTCCTTGTGTTATACATGTAGATTCTTCACCCTTTGGGTTCAGAATGACCCCATACCACTCGCTTTGCTCGGGTACGGGGTTTAGGATGACAAAGCCTGGGATTACTTCGCCTACGGCTCGCAACAACATTGGTGCTGGGATTGCTTTCCTCCTTCGCCAAGGCTACGGAGGACAGGCGTCGCTATCGCAAAGACGGCGTTATCTGGCCTGTCTTAAATGCCGAGTCTTGAAAACCTCTCTAGAACAATTTCAGTTAATCTTCTTCTGTAGTCCACGCTCAACTGAGAATCTTTTATTAGAGATATTATTAGTTCTTTTTTGTCCAGGATGTTCTTGGTTATCTTTTCAGGAATATTAAATGAATCCGCAAAAGCGATAAAATCCTTAATGTTCAGCTTATTCTTCTTGCCATTGATTGTAAGGGCAAAGTCATCCTCATTGGGTATTATTAATTTTGAAGAGACGATATCATAAGCAGGTGATAGCCTTATATCATCTGCACTGCTATAACTAATTGAGAAGTTTTTAAGATGGGAGTCTCCATTTCCAATTATAAAAAAGAATAAGGCTCTCTCGTATAAATGCTGGACATCCAAGCCGGGAACCTCGGAGATGCTTTTAAGCTTTTTTGCTATCTGTTCTACAGAAGCATCATATTTCTCTTTTGTCGGCTTTTGTAGTATTTGGCAAAAATCTTCCTGAAAAAGCTTATCGCCATTTTTTCTATCAAACCTTTTGACTATATACGCGTAGCTGTTATCTTTTAATCTTATTAAAGCGTGAGGGGGGATATTTATACCTAATTGGCCTGCTATTGACATGCATAGATTCTCATTTTCCGGCATCTGAGGGAAGGTATCTATATGGGGCTTTAAGATATACTCTCCTTTTTCCGCAGTGACAATCAGCTCTTTTTCTTTCTTATCAAGCTTAACCGAAAGCTTAGCCTGAACGCCTGATATGGATAATTTTCCTGCCATTTCCCGCGTCTTAGCTGAAATATCCGTCAAGGAAAGGTTTATTAAGGGAATAACATTTAAACCAAAAAGTTTCTTTGCGCAAGCAGTATGGATGTACTTTCCATTCTCTATCTCTTGTGCGCAGAAACAGCATCTGCTCATAATAACTCCTTTATAGAAACAGCTCCTATGGTCTCCCCACAAGCCTTAAGAGCAATCCCAAAAAGATCTTCCTTATCCAGCTTAAATATAGAAGCAACTATTTTTAAATATGCCCCTTCCGGAAGCATGCCCTGAAAAAATGGGAAAAGTTCTCTGCTTTCATAAGGCCTTTCCTGCAAGGGCAGTGAAACAGATATTGGCATACCATCCTTAATAAAATCATTATTATAGGTAAATCTATAGCCTGTCTCCGTCTCTTCCAGGATACCTGCTTGCTCAGTGCCAAAATATACTAGCGCTCTTCTATACATATCATTCATCTTTTGCAATATCTACGTGATAACCGAAAAAATTTAGCACTTGTTGAACCTTATCAAGCCTTACTGTAAGTTTGCCTTGTTCTAATTCTCTAAGAAATCTTAAGCCTATCCCAGTTCTTTGAGCCAATTCAGCCTGGGTAAGTTTATATTTTTTTCTTAATTCCTTAACCTGTTTTGCAATCTTATTCATAATAATTCGCTATTTTGGGCTTATTATAATCCCTTTAGGGTATAATGTCAACATTTATTATTTATAATTATACCCTTTAAGGTATGATATATAGTAAATATCGTTAAATTATACCTTATCGGGTATAGTTCTATAATTTAATTATATGGTCTGCCTTAACGCCTGCCGAAGCAAAGGCATTACGGGTATCAAATATAAGCTTGGCATGCTCTGCTATCTGTTTATAATTGAAATCCTTATGGTCTGTTGTCAATACAATAATATCAAAATTCCTGATGTTTTTTGGTGTGCATTTAACAGATCTCATATCAATGCTATTTAGCTTAAGATAGGGCACATACGGATCAGAATAAGCTGTGTGAATTCCAGAACGCTTTAACAGCTCTATAAAGTCTATGGCAGGGGACTCGCGTAGATCCTTCACATCCTTCTTATAGCTGACACCTAGGACCAGTATCTTCGCTTTTGATATATTCTTTCCCTTCTCCGCAAGCAGCGCCTCTATTTTTGAGAATATATATTGACCCATTCCGAGATTAGTCTTTGACGCTAAATCTATCATCTTTGTTACAAAGCCTACGCGCCGGGCTTTCCATGAAAGATAGAGTGGGTCAGTAGATATACAATGTCCGCCAACACCCGGACCTGGATAAAAAGGCATAAATCCGAAAGGCTTTGTCTTCGCTGCGTCAATAACCTCCCAAACATCTATGCCCAGTTTTTCACAAAGCATGGCAAACTCATTAATAAGGCCTATATTTACGATCCTGAATGTATTCTCCAGGAGCTTTACAACCTCAGCTGATTCCGCTGTATTAACATGCACAACCTTATTAATAACCTTAGAATAGAGCCTCTTCGTAATCTCTCCTGCCTCTTTGCTTATACCACCTACAACCTTTGGTATATTAGAAAATCTATATTGCCTATTCCCGGGATCTATTCTCTCGGGAGAGAAGGCTAAGAAAAAATCTTTTCCCTCTTTTAAGCCTTTCTTTTTCTGCAATATCGGCAACATTACATCTCTTGTGGTACCGGGATATGTAGTGCTCTCCAATACTATCAGTTGTCCTCTATGAAGGTATTTTTCTATCGCCTTTGTTACTTTTACGATATAGGATATGTCCGGAATCCTTTTGTTCTTTAATGGTGTCGGCACGCATATTAT
>Ga0208904_1001813_pt1 | contig 14094 bp, 17 predicted proteins | sample AntAceMetag02UKB_FD_184774 | JGI IMG/M metagenome (GOLD analysis project Ga0208904, IMG submission 184774) | Saline lake microbial communities from Ace Lake, Antarctica - Antarctic Ace Lake Metagenome 02UKB (SPAdes) (version 2) | ecosystem: Environmental > Aquatic > Non-marine Saline and...
ATAAATTAAAAGAAAAAAGAATGAGGATAGATATCGGATTAGATATTGCTGCTTCAAGTTTTTATAAAAATCGAGAATATGTTTATTTGAATTCTGAAAGATTTTTATCTAAGAAGGATCAGATTGAGGATATTAAAAGTTTGATTAAACATTATAGAATTGCTTATGTTGAAGATCCAATGGAGGAAGATGATTTTGCGGGTTTCAGGAGTTTAGATGAGGGAAAGGCAATGGTTGTTGGAGATGATCTCACCACAACAGATCCGGATAGATTAAAAAAAGCAATTAGAACGAAAGCGATTAGTGGAATTATTGTAAAACCAAATCAGATTGGTTCACTTTTGAAGGTTAGGGAAGTTGTTGAGTTAGCTAAAAAATATAAAATCAAAACTATAATTTCTCACAGAAGTGGAGAGACAATGGATAATACTATTGCAGATTTAGGTGTGGGGTTTGGATGTGATTTTATTAAGACTGGAATTTATGGGAGAGTAAGAAGTGCCAAGTTGAAGAGATTAATTAAAATAGAAAAACAGCTTTAGTCTATAAAGAAAATCTTTATTAATGATGAAGGATTCTCTTTAGAAGAAAAAGAGGATGAAATTTGAGGTGAATATTGAAAATGCGTGTTGCAATTAATGGGTTTGGAAGGATTGGTAGAGCTATTTTTAAAATTGGTATAGAGAAAGGTGTAAACTTTGTGGGGATTAATGATTTGACAGATCCGAAAACTCTTGCATATTTATTGCAATATGATACTGCGTATGGCCCTTATGATAAAAAAGTTGAAGCTGGAAAAGACTTTATTAAAATAAATGGGAAAAAGATTCCTATTTTTTCTGAAAAAGATCCTTCAAAACTTCCCTGGGGAGACTTAAAAGTTGATGTTGTTCTTGAATCTACGGGTATTTTTAAAGATCATGAAAAAGCAAGTATGCATATAACTGCAGGTGCTAAAAAAGTTTTAATTTCTGCTCCATCTAAAGATCCAGATGTAATGATAGTTTTGGGTGTTAATGAAAATAAATTAAAGAAAAATCATAGGATAATTTCTATGGCAAGTTGTACTACTAATTGTTTAGCTCCTGTTGCAAAAATATTAAATGATAAATTTGGAATTAAAAAAGGATTTATGACCACTGTCCATGCATATACTGCCAATCAAAATATATTAGATGGTCCTCATAAAAAATTAAGAAGAGGAAGGGCGGGTGCTCAAAATATTGTTCCAACAACTTCTGGTGCAACAAGTGCAACAAGTGAAGTTATACCTGCATTAAAAGGGAAATTAGATGGATTAGCAATGAGAGTTCCAGTTGTTTGTGGCAGTATTGTCGATTTTGTTGTTGAATTAAATAAAAAAGTTAGTGTTGATGAGGTAAATAAAGTTTTGAAAAATGCGTCAAAGGGTTCTATGAAAAATATTTTAGATTATAGTGAAGAAGAAATAGTAAGTTCAGATATCATACAAAATTCTCATTCTTCTATTGTTGATGGACTATCAACCCAGGTTATGGGGAATATGGTGAAAGTTTTATCTTGGTATGATAATGAATGGGGATATAGTAATCGGATGATTGATATGTTGAAGCTTTTGAAATGAGGAAATTGGTTATGAAAACGTTATCTAAGTTTAATTTTAAAAATAAAACAGTTCTTTTAAGGGCTGATTTAAATTCTGATGTTGTTAATGGTAAAGTTGTTATGAGCGAAAGAATTAAACAAGGCTCTGAAACAATTAAAGAATTAAAAAGAAAAGGTGCAAAAGTTGTTGTTCTTGCTCATCAGGGAAGAAAAGGGAAAAAGGATTTTATTAGTTTGAAAGGTCATGCTAGACTTTTGAATAAATTTGTTAAAATTAAATTTGTTAAAGATGTTGTTGGAAAGAAGGCTGAAAAAGGAATTAAAGATTTGAAAAAAGGAGAAGTTATTTTATTGGAGAATGTTAGATTCTTAGATGACGAAATGAAACCTGAAAAGATAATAGGTTCAGGAAGCAAAGCTCATGAAAGCGCCAAGGGTAATAAATTTTTTAAATTAGTTGATTGGGTTGATGCTTATGTTAATGATGCATTTTCTGTTTGCCATAGAAAACAAGCAAGTATTGTCTTGTTTCCAAAATATTTACCTTCATTTGCAGGAAGAATATTAGAAAGAGAAGTTAAGGCACTAAAGAAGATTAAATTGAAAAATACACTTTATATTCTAGCGGGTGCTAAACCTGAAGACAATATTAAGCTTCTAATGGGAAATAAAGTTCTTGCAGGAGGTTTATTCGGGCAGACTTGCTTAAATGCTTCGGGTAAAGCTCTGGGAGCTCAAGATAAGTATTTGAAAAAAGAGATAAGAGACTATGATGGAATAAAAATAAAACTAAAAAGGAAATTAAAAAATGTTGAAATGCCTACGGATTTTGCGGTTAAGATTAGAGGAAAGAGGGAAGAAGTAAGAATTGGGGGATTTCCAAATAAATATGAAATTTATGATATTGGTTTTGAAACCATCAAAAAATATGTTAAAGAGATTAGAAAGGCAAAAGCAATTTATATGAAAGGGCCTGCAGGAGATTGTAGTCAAAAACAGTTTTGTAAAGGAACTTTTGCTTTGTTAAAAGCTATTTCTAATAATAAAGGATTTTCTTTAATTGGTGGAGGGCATTTAAGTGATGCTATTGAAGCTTCTAAAATTAATAAAAAGAAATTTGGGCATTTGAGTTTGTCTGGTGGTGCTTTATTAAGATATGTTGCAGGCGAGAAGTTAGTTGGGTTAGAAGCTTTGAAATAAAAATTGAAAACATTTATAATCATTCTTTGTTATTTATACATATAAAAATGGGGTTTGATGTAATCACTTTTGGTTCTGCAGTAGTAGATGTTTTTGTAGATACAGATGTAAGTGAAAAGAAGAATTTTATTAGCTATCCGGTTGGAAGTAAAATTTTAATTAAGGATTTAAAAATTGATGTGGGGGGTGGAGGAACAAATTGTGGTGTTGCTTTTTCTAGATTAGGTTTAAAGACAGGTTATATTGGAAAATTAGGGGATGATGAAAATGGAAAAAGAGTTTTGGATTTGTTGAAAAAAGAAAAAATAAAGTTTTTAGGTAAAATGAATAAAGATAATATAACTGGGCAGTCAATTATTTTAGATAGTAAAGAAAAGAGCAGAACAATATTGACATATAAGGGAATTAATGATACAATTGGATTAGAAGATATTCAATTAGAAAAATTAAAAACAAAATGGATTTATTTAACTTCTCTTTTGGGAAAGAGTTTTGAGACTCAAAAGAAAATAGTATCGAAATTAAGTCAAAAAGGCGCAAAAATTGCATTTAATCCTAGTGAGTATTTGATTAAGAGAAAGAATTTGAGTGGGATATTGAAAGTTTGTGATGTTTTAATTTTAAATAAAGAAGAAGGTATGCTATTGGTTGGGAAGAAAGGCGGACTTTTGGAAAAATTGCATGAGTTGGGTCCTAAAATTGTGGTTGTTACAGATAAGAATAATTTAATTAGTTGTTATAATGGGATTAAGAAATATTATTTGAAGCCGAACAAGGTAAGGGTTGTTGAGAGAACTGGTGCAGGAGATGCTTTTGCATCTGGTTTTGTTGCAGGTTTGATTGCTAATAAAACAATTGAGGAAAGTTTGAAATTAGGATTAAAGGAAGGAGAAAGTGTGATTAGGTATTTTGGTGCTAAAAATAAATTATTGAGGATGAATATAAAATAATGGTATCTTTAAAAAAAATAATAAAAAAGGGTAGAGTATTATATCTTGCATATGATCAGGGATTAGAACATGGTCCTGAGGATTTTAATGATAAAAATGTTGATCCGGAATATGTAATTGATATTGCAAATAAAGGAAAATATAATGCGTTTATTTGCCAGAAAGGAATTGCTGAAAAATATAAAGATAAGATAAAAATTCCATTGATAATTAAATTAAATGGAAAAACAAATCTTGTTAAGGGAGATCCAATTTCAAGAACATTGTGTACTGTTAAAGAGGCAATTAAATTAGGGGCTATTGCAGTAGGTTATACTGTTTACATTGGAAGTGAACATGAAAATATTATGTTTCAGGAATTTGAAAAAATACAAAAAGAAGCTCATGCAAGGGGGCTTCCAGTAATTATGTGGGCTTACCCAAGAGGGAAAAGCGTTAAAGGTAAATCAAAAACAAAATTAATGGCTTATGCTTGTCGTGTTGGTTTAGAGTTAGGTGCAGATATTGTAAAAGTAGCCTATAATGGAAATCTTCATGATTTAAAATGGGCTGTTACAAATGCCGGTAAAACTAAGGTTGTTGTTGCTGGTGGAATGAAAAAAGGAGAAAAAGAATTATTGAGTAAAGCAAAAGAGATTATGAAATCTGGTTGTGTGGGACTTGCAATTGGAAGAAATATCTGGCAAAGTAAAGAACCTATGAAAATAACTGAAAAACTTAAGAAAATTGTTTTTAAATAATTGAAAATGGTAAAACCAATATTTGTAATTAATTTGAAGACCTATGAACAAGGGAAAGATGTAGTTAAGTTAGCAAAATCAATTGAAAAAGTTGATAAAAATATAATTATTGGTGTGCAGGCAAGTGATATTTATGAAATAAATAAAGCTACGAAATTAAAGGTTTATGCACAACATGTAGATGCTTTTGAAATGGGAAGAAATACTGGATTCATTCTTCCAGAAGCTGTTAAAGTTGATGGAGCTGTTGGAACATTTTTAAATCATTCTGAGCATAAAATTAAAGATAAAAATTTAAAAAACACTATTCAAAGGTGTAAGGGAATCAAATTAAAAACCATGGTTTTTGCTAAGGATCTAAAAGAAGCAAAGAAAATTAAAAAATACAAACCAGATTATATTATTATTGAACCCCCTGAATTAGTTGCAGGTAAAAAATCTGTTAGTAAGGCAAAACCAGAATTAATTGAAAAGATAAGTAAGAAATTGAAGAGTAAGTTTTTGGTTGGAGCTGGAATAAAAACTAATGAAGATGTTAAGATTGCAATGAAATTAGGAGCTAGTGGAATCGCAGTAAGTTCTGCCATTACTAAAGCAAAGAATCCTGCTAAAAAAATTAAAGAGTTGATTGGATAAGTCTTGATTAAGTTTAAAGTTGAAAATTTCAACAAATAGTTTATATTATAATCTTTATTAATTATTTGGGAGAATGATAAATGAAAAAACTTTGGATCCTCATTGTTATTTTAGCGATACTTATATTTGTTATTAACCTTCCATATATAAGTAATAATATCACCTCTAATGTTATCAAATCAAAAATACCTCAGGAATTCATTGAAAGTAAGATGAAAATAGAAAGTAGTTTTAAAAATAATGCAGAAATACCTGTTCAATATACTTGTAATTCCATGGGTATTAGCCCCCCTTTAACTATCTCAGAAATACCTGGAAATGCAAAAACAATCGCATTGGTTATGGATGATCCAGATGCTCCTTCTAAAACTTGGGTTCATTGGGTTATTTTTAATATTCCAGTTAGTGGGAGTAGTTTAGAGATTAAGGAAGGACAAACTCCAAATGGAATTGAGGGAATTGGTGATTCTGGAAAGGGATATAAGGGTCCTTGCCCCCCATCTGGAACTCATAGATATTTTTTTAAGGCTTATGCATTAGATAATGAATTAAGTTTGGGGACAAGTACAACTAAAGAACAGCTAGAAGAAGAAATGGAAGGGCATATAATTGATAGAGCAGAACTAATTGGATTGTATACCTATACTTAAGGATTATTCCAAAAACTATTTAAGTGATATTCTAGTTTTATATTAAAGGTGATATATTTATGAAACAAGTAAAACGTCCATGGGGTGATTTTAAACAATTTATTCTTAATAAAAAGTGTACTGTTAAAATTTTAAGTGTAAAACCCAATCAAGTTCTTAGTTTACAAAAGCATAAGAAAAGAAAGGAAAATTGGTATTTTCTAACACCAGGTTATGCTCAGCTTGGTAAAAAGAAAATAAGAGTTAAAAAAGGGGAATTGGTGAGTATTGGAAAAGGGATTGCTCATAGATTATTTGCAAAAAAAGAAAGAGTAGAGGTTTTAGAAATTTCTGAAGGATTTTTTGATGAACATGATGAAGTAAGATTGGAGGATAAATATGGTAGGAAATAAAACTGTTATTGGAATTGATTTAGGCGGAACAAATTTAAGAGTAGGACTAGTAAAAAATAATAAAATTGTTAAATATATTAAAACAAAAACTCCTAAAACAACAAAGGATATTGTCGCTGCATTATTTGAAGGGATTGAACAAGTAATGACTAAAGATGTTAAAGGAATTGGGGTTTCATCTCCTGGGCCGTTAGGAAATGGGATAATTAAGAATCCTCCTAATTTGCCTTTTAGAAATTACAATTTAAAGAAAGTTTTACAAAATAAATTTAAGAAAAAAGTTGAAATTGAAAATGATGCAAATTGTGTTTCAATTGCAGAAGCAAAACTTGGAAATAAAAAAAAGAATTTCATTGTTTTGACTTTTGGGACAGGCATTGGTGGAGGTATTTTTATTGATGGTAAACCTTATACTGGACAAGGTTATGGTGGAGAATTGGGACATATTATTTTAGACAATGGGAGATATTTTGAATACTTTTGGCAAGAAAATAGAAAATTAACTAAAAAGTATTTTGGGAAACCATTATTAATAAAAGAGTTATTAAAAAATAAAGACAAAAGAGCAAAAACTTGTTTGAATAATATTGCGAGATACACTGGACAGGGAATTGCTTCATTGATCAATGTATTTGATCCTGAGGTAGTTGTTTTAAGTGGGGGAATGAGAGAGACGGGTAATGCTTTTTTAAATATGATCAAAAAAGAGGCGAAAAAATATGTTATTTTGCCAAAGACAACAGAAATTAAATGGATTAAACTAGACCATCCAGGAGTATTGGGTGCAAGTTTATTGGTTAGTTAAAATAATATGGGTTTAAAAAAAGTAAGAGCTCCAGTAAGAATTGATTTTGGTGGTGGAACCACTGACATTTATCCGTTTACACATAAACATGGGGGGGCAGTTCTAAATGCTGGAATAAATAAATATGTTGTTGGAAGTTTGAAAACTAATGATGAAGAGGTTAGATTAGAATATACTGGCCATACTCCTACTTCGAGTGGATTAGGAACTAGTGGTGTAATGAATCTGGTTTGGTTAGCTTTGATAAGTCAGATTAAACTTAAGAACAAGGAAGGGGTTTCGTTTAAAAATAAATTAGAATTAGCTGAAAAAGTTTATGGGATTGAACAAGCAATGGGACTAGTTGGTGGAAAACAAGATCAGTATGCTGCAGCATTTGGTGGAATTAATTTTATGGAATTTAAAGGAGATAAAGTAATTGTTAAACAATTAAAATTATCTAAAAAGTTTATTAAAGAATTTGAAGATAAACTGGTTTTAGTTTATACTGGTAAACCTCATTTCTCAGGAACCTCAAATAAATCAATGATTGATAATTTGAAAAAAGGCAAAAATGTTAAAAATATGTTAAGAATAAAACATATTGCAATTGAAATGAAAAATGCTTTATTGAATCAGGATTTAGCAGAATTTGCTCACTTAATGAATGAAGAAACAAAAAATAGAGGAAAATTGCATAAATCAATTATTCCCAAGCATATCAAAAAATTACTTAAACAAGGAATGGAAAATGGGGCATTAGGTGCAAAGGTTTGTGGTTCTGGTGGTGGTGGAAGTCTTTTATTTCTAGGAGATAAAAAAAGATTGAAAAAGAAGTTTGGTAAAATGGTAATTGATTTTAGATTTGATGATGGTGGATTGAAGTTTTTGTAAAAAGATTAATATTTAAATTTTCTTTCATAAGTTTTATGGTCCATCCAATCAAGAATTATAGAAACTATCAGGATTTCTTGATTTTCAACAGAATATAATAATCTCCAAGCATCTGGAAGATTATATTTCCAAAGATTATTAATCTTATATTTTTTAATATAATCTTTAGGGATAAGTCTTTTTGGAATTTGTATTCCACAAAAAGCATTATCTTCAATATCCTTAAAAGCCCTGATTAGCCAATCCCTTATTTTCTTTCCATTTGAACTGGTATTTAATGATTCTTCAAATGATTTCTTAGTTTTCTCATCGCTAAATCTAACCTTAGAGGGCAATATCATTTTGACCAGAATAGATCTTTGTTTTTTATATTCTTATCATTATTTTTAGGATAATGTATCCATCCAATTTTTCCCTCAGAATCTATTGATATTTTTCTTGAATAAAGTAAATAGTCAATAACAACACAAAAAGTTTGGTACATCATTTTCTTAGGAAGATTTTCCCATAAGGCTCTTTTTTTAAATTCTCCATCTAACTTTTTTATAGATTTTTCTACCATTAAAACTGTGTCAAGTCTAGGATATCTTAAAATTTGTTTTATTTCCATGTTATATCAATGGATATAACAATATTTAAATGTTTTGTTAAAAATTATTTAATTAACGGTTTTTTCAGATTCTATTTTATTATAAATATCAAAAGTTTTTTTAGCAATTATTGGCCAACCATTTACATTCTTAACATAGTTTAATGAATTTCTTGAAAATTTATCTCTCATCTTTTTTGAAGAAATCATTTTTATTACTGCCTTGTAAAAATCTTCTCGTTTCTTAACTGCAATTCCTCCCCCACTATTCCTTATTTCAGCACCCAATCCCTCAATATCAGTTACAATAGCTGGAGTTCCTACTGAAAATCCATAAGCTAAAACTCCTGATTGACTTTCACTTCTATAGGGTAAAACTAATGCATCGAAACTTCTTAATCTTCTATAAAATTCTTCTTCATGATAATCCTTAATAACAATTTCTATATTCCCACTAACTGGACTTTCCATTACTGCCTTCATAAGATCATTAATATATGCTCTTGTCTCTCTTGCTGCATGGGGTTTCAATTCTAATGCTAATATTGCAGTGGGATACTGCTTAACCACCTTGGGCCATTGACCAATTAATGTTCTAAATCCCTTCCTTCTTCCGGCTAAACCTGCAGAACCTATGATAAATTGATCCTTGGTATATCCAAAACCTTTTCTTGCTTCGTTTTTATCAATCTTAATTCCTTGATTTGAACCATGAGGTAAAACAAATACATTATTTGGTTTCCATCCCATATTGTCCTTTAGCGCTATTTTTTGATAATTACAATGAACAATGCCTGCACTTAATTTTTTTAAAGTTTGACTCATAAAATTAGCATAAGGTTTTGCTAATTTTTTATATACACTATGATAAGTCATTACGGTCGGAATTCCTAGTTTTCCAATCATTGCTATAAGTTCTGTAACCCTCTTATTGCAATCCCTATAAGTTTCATATAATCCATATTCATGTTGGATGTGGACAACATCTGGTTTTTCTTTTTTAATAGCATCTAATACCTCATAATGCCATCTTCTATCTTTTATGTTTATTATAGGATAATCTGCTTCTAATGCATCTGTATGTGCAATTATTTTTATAGAAAGGGGTTTTTTGTTTTTTCTTGCATATTCTTTTAATGCTGCAATATAATGAGACGAATAATAAGCTATTCCACATGAACGAGGGAGATAACTACTAATCCACACCACTTTTTTTACCATACTAGATTAAAATAAAAGGTATTTAAATATGTTAGGGTTAGTTATTTGATGAGTTGGAAGATAAAAATTGTTAAACCTCATCCGGAAAATCAAATAAAAGAAAAGAGTTATGAGTTAGAACTAGATAATGATGAAAATATTTATGAGATTATTAAAAAATTTGAAAAAGATATTTTAAATCGGGCTGGTTTTGAAAATGTAATTAAATCAATCGAGGAGATTAAATTAGGTGAAATAATTAATTTACATGATTCTGAAGGCATAAGGGATATTTCTCAAATAAAAAAAATGGCTGAGGATATCAAGTCTGGCAATCATATTTTTAATAGATCTGGAATTCCGAATATAAAACTAATAAAATCCGATAAGGAGGAACTAGTTTTATTTGATGGGCATCATTCAATACTTGCATATATGTTAAATGATAAAAAATGTTTAAATGAAATTCCTCATTTAATTGTGGAAAGAGGCAAGAGATTTAATGATGAAAAAATTAAGGAATTTTTTATAGAACATAAAGATAAATTAAATGACAAAAATTGGAGAGAGCATACTATTAATTGGCAAGCTTGTGAAACTGAACAATTATGTAAAAGAAAAGAAAAGAATATTGGCGAGGTTTTTAGATATCTGAATCTTGATTAAGCTTATTTCTTTTAGACTCTTCAATAAAAAGTCTTGAGATTAAATAACAAATAGTTGATTCTGCACCTTGATTAAGATTAACACACTCTTCTAATACTCCATCATAACATCCACCGGTTATCTCATCATAGATCATTTGGCCTAAATGATTTTTTCCTAAAAACCAATTAAATGAAAGAACAGCATTATCATAATGTTCTTTATTCTTTGTAATTGAATAAGCTGTTAAAAATATCTGAACCATTGCAGAGGCATCTACTGGTTGTTGATCATAAAAAGCCCGCTCTCCATTTCTATTACACCACCCATTTTGCCCTACCGGAGATAGTTTACCATTAATGATAAGGAGTTCTGATAAGAATTTTAAAGTTTTTTCGGCAATTTCTAGATATTTATTATCCCCTGTTAATTCGTATGCGAAATATAATGCTTCAGGCATTTTCGCATTTGAATAAGTCAAATAAGGTTCAAACCAACACCAATCTTCAGCTGATTGAGTTTCATATAATTTTACTAAATCGTCTGCTAATTTCCTTATTTTAAATAATAACTCTGTATTTGGATGTTCCTTGTAATAATGATATAATCCATTTATTGCAAATGCCTTAGCTCTGGGAGATTCAAGTTCATTAATCTTATTTTGAGAGTTATCAAATAATTCTTTTGCTTTTTCTTTTAATTCTGGATTGTTTGTTTTATTTAATGTAAACCCTAATGACCAAATTGCCCTTCCAAGAGCATCCTCACTATGAGAATCAAGAGTTTCGTTTTCATTTTGAAAATTATTTTTGAAATGTCCGTCTTCTTCTTGTGCTTTTTCTAGAAAATTCATATAAATCTTAGCTAAATATTTTGAATTTTTTGATTTAAACAATGAATTATGATTCACTGCTACAATTAAGGCTCTAGCATTATCATCAGTAGTATATCCTGATGATTTATCAGGAGTAGAGTGTTTTGAAAACTGGATTACTCCGTTTTCGGTAGTTAAATTTCTTAAATGATTTAATTTAATGTAAGGATATTTTTCAGTTGTATCTTCTCTTAAATTTTCTACTTTATTAAAAATCTTTAAATACTTTCTAGCAACATTTGGCCAGATCATTTGTCTACTGAATGCATAAGCATTTTTTTCGATTCTATCTTTTAAATCAGGATTTGAAAGTAATTTATCTATTGCTTCTTCATAAGATTGGGGGTCTTTTGTTTCTCTTATGACAATTCCTTTTTCATTATCTAAAACCTCTTCTGCATAAACAATTGGGGTTGAAATTACTGCTCTTCCACAGCCCATTGCATAAGATAGTGTACCACTTACTATTTGTGCTTTTTCCAAATTAGTACAAATATAAGCGTCACTTGCCAACAAATAGTCAATGATCTCTTGTAATGCCATATATTTATTATAGAATTTCACATTTTTTTGTAATCCTAATTTTTCAACTTCTGCAATTAACTCATTTCTATAACTTTCTCCTTCCTTTTTTGAAACTCCTGGATGAGTTTGACCCATTACTAGATAAAGTAAATTTGGATATTTTTTAACTAAATTGGATAATGATCTTATAACATATTCTATCCCCTTCCCCCTTCCTAGTAATCCAAATGTAGAAAGAACAATTTTTCCATCTAATTTCAATTTTTTCTTAAAGTGTTCATTTTTTTGAAATGGAACTGTTGGAATTCCATGATAAACCACATGAATCTTTTCTTCAGGAACCCCATAATCATTTTTTAAAATATCTACTGCTTTTTGAGCCATAACAATAGTGCCTGCAGACTTATCACATATAAATCTAACAATTCTTTTTCTTACATCATCTGGATTGGGTAAAACACTATGAAATGTTACTAAAACGGGTTTTTTAATAGTTTCTAAGAAAGGTATGATGTAATCCCCATATTTTCCTCCAAATAATCCAAATTCATGTTGAATTGAAACAATTTTTATCTTTTTAGAATGATTTATTTTTTTAGCAATATTAATATAAGATTCTATATCCTCGCTATTCATTTGCATTAAAACTTTATTATTATAATTATAGTAACTTGCTTCTTCATCAAGTGCTAAGATTCTTGATTTTAACCGGGGGTTCCACTTTTTATTCATTGCAGAAGATAAATCCTGGGTAAATGTAGCAATTCCGCACTCTCTTGGCGGAAAACTACTCATAAAACAACATATTTTGGAGGGTTTTAATCCATCTTTTTCGGAATCTTTTTCCATTTTAAAGACAAGAAAATAGCATATATAAGCATTTCTTTTATGTTTGAAACCTAAGGTTTAAGTATCATCTTAGGTTATTTAATATAAAAGAAATGCAAAATTATTTATGGGAGATCTTCTTTAACAATTAGATAAAAATGGGTTTGGAAAATGTGCAGAGATTATTGAGGCAGAAAATATGACTGAAATTTTAGAGCAATGTCCTTTTGTAGCTAGTTTTGCTGGTGGAATGATTGGAGGAGCTTTAATAGTTCTTGGAGTAGTTGTCATTAGAAATTATCATTAAATTTAAATACATCAATTTTATGTTATTTTTACCCTAGGAATGAGTTTTGATAGAGATATAAAATGGCTAAAACAAATAAAGAAAAACATCCTGCAATGACAACCTCTGATTTATTCTTCTTAGAAGAAATTGATGCATGGGGTTTAGGAATTTTACCTGGAATGGAATGGGCAAGCTATATAGATCTTAATTTAACTGATTATAAACTTAATCACCCAAAAATACAAGAAGTTATACAACCATTATCCCCAAAAAGACTAATACATACTGAAAATTGTGCAATTTGGCCAGGACACGGAGAGGGTATTGCGATTCTTGATAAAATAGAATATAGGATTGATTATGCCTGGAAGGGTCTTTGTGAGTCTAGTATGGAGATAGGTAGCAAAAATCATCTTAAAGTGTTGAATTGGGCTGTGCGTTTAAGTCCTGTAGGAAATAAGAAAATTCCTAAAAAAAATATAGATGCATTTGTAAAGGGGATTTTTTTAGATGAAGGAGGCCAATTAGAAACAAAGTTTCTAAGAGGAGAATGGTTTAAAAAGGTTGTAAAATGTAATCCTCCCACTGTTGAAGGATATAAAAATATGCTTGAAAAAGAAGCTAAAAAATATCATCGAGAGAGAGCTAATCTTTCTAATAATGAACTAGCTAGGGATAATAATGAACTAGCTAGGGGAATAAGGGCCATGGGGGATAAAGCCTATTCACAAGAAACAATAGATAAACGTATAGAATATGTAAAAAATAAAAAAATAATTACTGTTAGGAATTCGGTATCAATAAAGGAATGTTATCCTTGGAAAGTATTTCAGAAATAAATAACCATGTCACACAGCATCACTATAATTGTGATGTAAATGAGAATTGGAGTAATTGTTATTAGTTTATTTCTTTTTGGATTTTATGTTTATGCTTCTCTTGTATGGTATACACCTGCTAAAAAATTAAAATATAAAAACCCGTGGCTTGGATGGATAGCTTTGTTTATTATAGGGATTATCGCAAAATGGGAAATCTTCAAAAAAATAAAATATCCTGGATGGTTTAGTCTAGCAATAATTATTCCAGAAATTGGAGGAATATTATATTTAATTTCTATAGGATTTTTAGCTTGGGGTAAAAAGAAATAAATTCTTTGGTAAAATTAGGTTAATTTTATTTTAATTTTTATTAGCTTCTTCTAACTTACCTGCAAAATCTTCTAATGTTGCATCAAAAGGAAGATTCTTTGTTTTTGCATAAGCTCTTGCTAAAATATAAAGAACGCATCCAACAGATTTTCCAGACTTATTA
>Ga0208904_1001814_pt1 | contig 14090 bp, 15 predicted proteins | sample AntAceMetag02UKB_FD_184774 | JGI IMG/M metagenome (GOLD analysis project Ga0208904, IMG submission 184774) | Saline lake microbial communities from Ace Lake, Antarctica - Antarctic Ace Lake Metagenome 02UKB (SPAdes) (version 2) | ecosystem: Environmental > Aquatic > Non-marine Saline and...
TATCTTTATAGTAATTAAACAAATTAACCGCTTTAAGAAAAAAGAGGAAGAAAAACCAACAGCTACACCTGAAGATACCCAATTATTAAGAGAAATTAGAGATTCTCTAAAAAAATCTTAATTTAAGCCTTAATTGGGATACTATTATCAAAAAGTGATATTGGTTCTTTGGTTTTGTTTATAGTTGGAATTAGTGTTGGGATATTCATTGGTAAAGGTTTTTTTGAAAATAATAAAATTATATGAATAAAACTAGAATACTATGTTTAATTCTCGTAATATTAATTGGTGTGTTTATGTTTATATACGGTGAATATGACGATAGTCCTGGAGGGCAATTAATAGGATTAATAGTTATTATTGCTTGTGTTGTGGGTTTAATAAAGAGTAAGAAAAAAATTTCTGACTAAACAATAGGTTCGAACCCCGATTAGACAAAAATGTCTAACGGAGCAAACACTGGCAATAATTATAGACTACTTATAATTTTTCTAATAACACCTTTAGTTTCTTCAGGGTCTTTGACAGAGATGGTTTCAATACCTGTTTCTAAAACTGGATAATCATTCCCTCCAACAAAAAGAGTATCGCCAACAAAGAGCATCTCATCGATTGAAATACTAAGATTTTTCTCAATTTGTTTAATACCATAAGACTTATCAACTCCCCTCTTGTTTATATCTATAGAAGTGGAACCACCCATTCTAGCCTCAAAACCAAAAACACGTTTTTCAAAAGATTCGATTACTTTTTTCCTTAATTTCTGATTAGGATCCCATTTTAATTTCTTGGCTAAAGGAGCCTGCTGACCTAAACCCGAAAAGGTTATCTGTGTTTTCCTATCCTCTATAATCTCACCGTAGGTGACTTCTGGCTTCTTGTAACCAGCCTCACCAAGAGATTCTTCCAAAGCCTTAATGATATTGTCCCTTTGATCTTGTTCTATCTTTTCTGTGTAAATATTTTTCCAATCACCTTCTGTATATTCATAAAAACTAGTCCCGCTAGTTGGGAAAATAAAAAGATTAGATAAAAACTTCTCCCCACAATTAAGTTTTGCTAACAAAGCTTTTTCTATTTGAGAAAATGAACCTCCAGAAATCACCGCCACTTTTTTAATTACCAATAGCTTACCTAAAAGACCTGACATCTCACTATCAATATCACTCTTACTTTCCGATAGAGTCATGTCCAAATCAAAAATTATTATTTTTTTTCGTCCGTATATGTCCATAAGTTATCAAACATCTTAATTATATCATCAACTTTAACAGTAACCCCTGCCACCACACTATCGGCCCCACCATAATAAATATAAACCACTCTGTCCCGCATAATCGTGCCACAAGGAAAGACTACATTAGGAACCTGACCAACCTTCTCATAATCAAATTCCGGTTCAAGAATTGGAGCCGAGGTAGTTGCCACTAGGTTAGTTGGATTGTCTTTATCAAAAAGGGCTGCCCCTATTCGGTAAACATTATCTTCACCTACTCCATGATACAAAAGAATCCATCCCACTTCAGTCAAAAAAGGAGGAGCCGAAATCCCAACTTTTTTACTATCCCACATCCCAAAACGAGGCAACAATAAGGGTATACATTTATTCAACTTTTCTTTGGAAAAATCTAAACTTTCAATAAAATCATAACAGATACTCTTTCCCATCCGATGATAAACCAAATAACCATCTTTAGTTTTAACCGGTAATAAGCAAGCATTTTTATCCATTAAGACTGCCTGCGAAATCAAAGCCGGTTTTTCCCAATGCCATTGACGGTTAATAAAATCTTCTTTAGAAATTGAAGTCATCGCAATCCTTGGTACATTCACTCCATCATAAGCTGTATAACTCATAAAAAGACGCTCTTCTATTTCTACAATCCGAGCATCTTCACAACCCCTTACCTCAAATAATTCTCTCGGTGTGTAAATTGGTTCAGCTAATCTCTCGCTAATATGAACACCATCTTGACTAATCGCCAAACCAATCGTGGTTACATTACTTTCTCCCATAGCCCGATATAAAATATAAACATTCCCTTCTAAATCAATCGCACCAGGATTAAATACATATTTACTTTCCCAAGGATGTTCTAAAATAGGCAATAAAATAGGATTACCCTCAAACCTTTTTATTTTTTCAGCTACCAATTCAGGAATCATACTTTCAATTAAATTATTTAGATTAACTTTAGCCCGACAAGATAATGTATCAGCCCCACCATAATAGATTTCAACATTCCCTTCCCTAATAATTGCTCCTGATGGAAAAATTATATTTGGTAGATGCCCATATTTTTCATAGGTTGACTCTGGAACCATAATCGGACCTTTAGTTCTCCCAATAACTTTTCTAGGATCATCAATATCAAGTAGCAAAGCCTCAATTCCAAATATCCGCTGACCACCACCAAAATAGTTATTGATATGAGAATAAATTAACAACCAACCGTGTTCCGTTTTCAAAGGCGCTGCTCCCACTTCAACATGATCAGTGTCTTTTCTTCTAGGATCAATGATGTGTTTGTCCAAATCTTTATACCAACTCTGCCATTTCTCTTCATTCCAGAGATCTTCTTCTTTATTAAATTGAGCAATAGCAATTTTAGCTGGAGGATTGTCTGTATTCACTCCAAAAATAACAGTAAATTTACCGTTCACCTTCTCTGGAAACATCGCCATAGCTTTAGCATTAAAAGGTGTTACTAAGTGTCTTTCTTCAATTTTTTTGAAATCTTTAGTAATGGCAACAGCAACTTTAATCCCTCCAGCTTGATAAGGGTATTTAGACAGGGCTGTATAGAAAATATAATTCTTACCACCAAGCCTTGTCACCCGAGGATCTTCACAGCCAAATTTTTCCCACTCTTCTTCTGGTTCCACTAAAGGTCTTCTATCTTCAAATTCAATCCCGTCTTTACTCTTAGCGTAACCAACCACGGATGTCCCAGCTGACGAACCATCTTTCATAGGATTAGGTAAAGACATTGCTCTATATAAACAATGTAAAATGTCTCCCTCTTGAAGAGGCGACCAATTAAAGGTCGCAAAGGCTTCCCAATTATGTTGCCGAACCGGCAACAAAATAGGATTGTGTTTCGAACGTTTTAATACAAACATAAATTTAGATTTTAATTTTTCTATTTTTAATCCTTTTAATCTTTGGCTTCTCTGTCTCAATTAACTTATCAACAAATTGATTCAAATCAGTTTCCGCCACACATGAAACTGTATCCGCTCCTCCGTAATAAATTAAAAGTTTATCGTCTCTGACTACTGCTCCGCAACAATAAGACACCCCAGCTTTCCAACCATTATTTTCATAAGATTCATCTGGTTCTAAAATTGGTTCCCGACTCCTAGCAATTATCTTTTGAGGATTATCCAAATCTAAAAGCATCACTCCTAATTTGTAACGATTAGGATCACGATAAACATCCATAGCATGATAAATCAATAACCACCCTCTATCTGTCTTGATAGGAGGAGCTCCTGCTCCCCGTACCCAACTATCCCAACGACCCTTATTTTTGGCAGAACTAAAAAAACTCTTAATATGATTGTTATCTCCTTTGAACTCTAAATCATCAAGATACTCTATTAAAATCTCAGGATTAACACTATGCAAAACAGCAAATTTTCCACCAATTTTTTCTGGGAAAATAACCCAATTCTTATGAATCTCACCTGGAGGTGAAATCATAATAGGTTTTTCCCAATTCCATTCTTTATTAAGAAAATCTTTCAAACTAATTGAGGAAAGAGCCATTCTGAGAGATCCCCAGCCATCAAAAGCAGTGTAAGTTAAATAAACTTTGTCATCAATTAAAGTCAAACGAGGATCTTCACAACCACCATTTCCTCCCCCTCCCGAGACATAGGAAATCGGAGATTTACCAACTTTTAAATTATTACGAAGTTTCTTAACGTCTTGACCATTAAAAAAGACGGGTTGGCTCAATCTCTCATCGATATTAAAACCATCTTCGCTAGAAGCATAACCCAAAACAGACACATCATTATCACCAATAGCTCTATACAAAAGATGAATCTTTTCTCCAGCTTGTAAAGCCGCTGGATTAAAGGTAGCTTTGGCTTCCCAATCATTTTCTGCCTGTGGTTTTATAATAGGATTATTTGGATTACGTTTAATTTCAAGCTGCTTTTTAATCTTTATTGGTTTCCGGATATTATCATTGTCCAAATATAAATAAGGGTGAGGTATCCTAACTTCAACTTTATTTCCAAAACCATTCCTCCAAGTTAAAACTAATTTATCTTTAGCCTGCCAAGCTTTTTCTGGAACTACATACCTTAAGGTCTTTAAATCATATTGATAAAGTGGAGATTCATTCCTTTGAAGTAGTTTAGTTGGATCAGCTGGATCAAAAAAAGCTACCCCCACCCGAAGTTGAACCACGTTTCTTTTTTCACGCGAAGAACTATCATAGACAACCATAATCCCGTCTGTTGTTAAAACAGCTTCCATTACAGTTAAGTCCCCTTTATCAAAAAGATCTTCTCGAGATTCTAAAGCAACATCACCCCTGTCTGACCAACTTTTACCATCTTTTGAAAAGGCAACACCAATAGACGGACTGCCATAATACCTAACTTGCTCTCCCTTGTACAAATAATTAGGCACTATACACCCCAAATTTAAAAGTTTTTTACTGATTTGTTTTCCGACCATACTTATCTTCTAAACGAACTTCGTCTTCCTCATCAAAATCACCGAAAGAAATTTCAAGGAAGACCACTCCTTTATTTTTACTTTCAATGCTATGTTTTACACCAACAGGTATGAGACATTCATCTCCTTGATTTACTTCAATCACTTCTTCACCCACAGTCACCACTCCATCACCAGAAAGAATTCTCCAAAACTCATTTCGCTGTTTGTGGTATTGTAGACTTAGTTCTTCTCCAGCCCTTACAGTTATTATCTTAACAGTAGATTTCTCATTTTGAGTAAACCTTTCAAATTCGCCCCAAGGTTTTTCTTCTCTATATATTTTTATTATTTTATTTTCCATAAATACTCCTAAAAATACCTCTTAGGTTAGATAGGTATATTTGACATTAATTATACCTCTTTAAAAACCAAAAGAGAAACTCTACCTGTTGATTTGTCTTATAAAAAATAAAAAGGGGTAAGAAATCTTGTCTATTTTCCAAAATCCTAAAAGTTTGATATAATCTTAGTATATTAATTAACCTGCCTGCCAATAAACAGGTTTCAAAAAAATATCATGAAGATAATAATAATACTCTTAATAGTCCTTGCTATCGCTTTTGGTTTGTATGCTTTAATTCCAGATTCATCTAATAACGAACCAGATGTTTATCAAAACGAAAATGACGTCACTGATATAACTCAATCTCAAGATGACGAAATCATACCAGTAGTAGGAGAAATAAATAATCCGACTATAATAGGAAAATCAATCCGAGGAAAAGACATTACTCTTTATCAATACGGAAAGGGAGAAACAGAAATTCTTTTTGTTGGTGGTATCCACGGAGGTTATGGATGGAACACGGTCTTACTAGCTTACGAAGCTATAGATTATTTTGAAGCTAATCCTGAAATGATTCCTGAAAATATAAAAGTAACTATTATTCCTGTTCTCAACCCTGATGGTTTGGATAAAGTAGTTAACACTTCTGAGCGATTTGAATCATCTGATATTTCAACTTCACAATCAGACATAATCGCTGGAAGATTTAACGCTAATGAAGTTGACCTCAACAGAAACTTTGATTGCGATTGGCAATCCAGTGGTAAATGGCAAAGTAAAACCGTCAGTGGAGGAGACAAAGCTTTTTCTGAACCAGAAAGTCAAGCTATAAAAAATTATATTGAAACTAAAAACCCAACAGCCGTGGTAGTTTGGTATAGTGCAGCCGGTGGTGTCTATTCTTCCAGTTGTCATAATGGTATTCTGTCAGAAACTAAAAACCTTACAAATATTTATGCTACTGCTTCTGGATATAAGAGTTATGCTGAATTTGACTCTTACGAGATAACTGGGGATATGGTTAATTGGCTAGCTAAAGAAAACATTCCTGCTATTAGTGTTCTTTTAGCCACTCATGATGAAATTGAATGGAAAGAAAATAAAGCAGGAATTGAAGCATTGCTTAATCATTATTCTAAATAAAATCTTTTATGAAACTGAAACAAGTTATTATAATAACAATTGTTTTTGTTGTGCTTTTTGCAAGTGGACTCACCTTCTATCTTTTACAAAATAGTGAAGAACCAATTGTTGAAGAAGTTATAGACAACTCACCCAAGCAAAGTATCATTGGTGTATCAGTGGAAGGACGAAAAATTGAAGCTCACACATACGGAAATGGAACAACACATCTTACTTTTATCGGTGGAATACATGGCGGTTATGAATGGAATAGTATTTTATTAGCTTATAAATTTATAGATTACTTTAATACAAATCCTAAAGTTATCCCTGAAAATTTAACTATCACGATAATACCATCAGCCAATCCAGACGGGGTGTATAAAGTAATTGGAAAAGAAGGAATTTTTACAATGGCTGATATTCCTGAAAGTGAAGCTACTATCCCTGGAAGATTTAACGCTAATGAAGTTGACTTGAATCGCAACTTTGGTTGTAAATGGAAATCAGAAAGCACTTGGAGAAATAAACCAGTCAAGACTGGAACAGCGCCTTTTTCCGAACCAGAAGCACAAACCATCAGATATTTTGTCTTAGAAAACAAACCGACAGCCGTCATTTTTTGGCATAGCCAAGCTAATGCTGTCTATGCTTCAGAGTGCGAGAACGGAATACTTCCAGAAACTCTGAATATCATGAATGAGTACGCCAAGGCTTCTGGTTATTCCCCTATTAAATCATTTGATAGTTATGAAGTGACAGGAGATGCCGAGGGGTGGTTAGCTTCCATTAATATCCCAGCTATTACAGTAGAACTTGAAAACCACGAGGACATTGATTGGAAACAAAATTTAGCTGGTATCAAAGCCCTCTTTGAATACTATAAAGAGAAATAGAAAATAAAAATGGAGAGGTTTAACCCTGCCTACCGGACAGGCAGGCTCTCCGTTTTTTCTTCTAAATCCTGAGTAGTCGGACTCCTCAGGATTTACTCAAAATTTTATTATTGATTGACAAAACAAAAACCGTGGGGGTAGCACCCCCCACGTTTTGTGTTGACAAAAAAATGAATTTTCTGTAGGATACACTTGATTACCCATAATAAATAACGGGTAATTTTTGTTTTTTGACAGTAAAATAAATTGAGCGCTTGGAGCGCTCAATAAATTCCAGATCACTTTCTAAATTTTGTTCTTTGCTCATAACGAGCGACAAGGTCGAAAGCTTTTTAGCTTTCGACCTTTTTTAAATCAACATAAGAAGAAGAGATTTGGACACCCCGCAAGCCTTTGGCTTGGTCCAACACTACTTTTCTTTTTTTTAAAAAAAGTAGTGTTGGGCAAAGGCTGAGGACGAAACGAGCTTTCGCTGGAAAAGCGAGAGTGTGTTCAAATCTCTTCTTCTTATGTTGATTAAAACTTATCGTTCCAGTAAAGCTTTTTTATTGTCCTCAATTATTTCTTTAATAATTCCCTCTTCTTCATATTTTTTTAGAATAGAATTAATCTTAGGAAGCAAATCAATAAAAGAAGATTTTTTAGAGATTGTCAGATAAAAATATTCTGCACTAGCATAGAGAGAAGCAATCTCAACTTTATCAGACAAATTATTCTTAAAGATATAATCTTCAGCCGAATAAAGTGCATAAACGAAATAATCAGCTTCTTCGTTTTCTAAAAGAGCAAAAGCTTCTCTAGGTGTCCTTACTTCTGTCACTGTTAATTTTTCTGCAATAATATCATCAAAAGTCTGTCCATAACTATCACCAATCATCACTACTCCTTTTTTACCTATTAAATCATCCCATTTTTCATAGGGAAATACTTTCCCTTTCTTAACCATTATAACCACTGGATCTATAGTATAAGGAATTGAATAATCCATATAAGCTTCCCTTTCCGTAGTTTTATAAGCGGCTACTACCACATCAATTTCTCCACTTTCTGCTTTTTCTTGAACAACATCCCAAGGTCCTACATAATTAGAGTTAACCTTAATTCCTATCTCACCAAAAACCCTAGTAACAATTTCCGGACCAGCCCCCACAATCTTATTCCCTTCCTGATACATAATTGGTGCCCAATCAGTATGACCTGAGGCAATTAACCTTTGAATTTCTTTGTCTGCAACAAGATATTGAAAAGACACAAAAGCTATAACAATTAAAACAGCTATAAAACCAATATTCTTTTTATCCATGTTTTTACTATATTAAATATAAATTGATAAATACTAAGCCTTTAATCTAGAGTGTAGCATTCATCTAGATGAAAGCAACCTCAAAACACCCCAACTTCAGTTGGGGTTTTTCTATTTCCTACCCTTTCAGTCCCTAAACGAAAAAACTATTTACAAGTCTTTTTGTCTTTTTTAGGTTTCTTCTTTTCCTTTTTTTGTTTATCTCTTCCTTTTGACATTAGTTAAATTATACTATCTCTTTTACAATAAAACAATTTCTTAATAATTTGTGGTATACTCCAAAAATGAAAAATATAAACAAATTAGTGATATTGATATTAATAATCATAGTATTAGTTATAACGGTTTTTTGGGCTCCAAGTATTATCAGCCCTAAGAAAACAACAGGAATCACAGATGAGGAATTAAAGGCTAAAATCGGACAAATGCTCATCGTAGGTTTCCAAGGTACAGAAATTACAGCGGACTCCCCTATTTCTCAAGCGCTGCAAGATGTCAATATTGGAGGAATTATTCTATTTGATTATGATGTTCCTACTAAAAATTCTCCGAGAAATATTATTAATGCCGAACAAATTAAAAAATTGACAAAGAACCTGCAAGAGTTTTCTCCTACTCCCCTTTTTATTGCGATTGATGCCGAAGGTGGTTATGTTAATCGTCTCAAAACAAAATACGGCTTTATTGAAATTCCCAGTGCTGAAGAAATGGGTAAAGGGACTATTGAGGAAACCAAAAACATCGGTATTGCCTTAACCGATCAATTTATTGATTTGGGTTTAAATATGAATTTTGCCCCTGTAGTGGATGTTAATATCAATCCAGATAATCCTGTTATTGGAAGAATTGAACGGTCTTTTTCTAACGATCCCAATAAAGTGGCTGAATATGCTGAAGCTTTTATCCAAGGGCATCATCAAAATAATATCATCACTGCCATAAAACATTTTCCAGGACATGGAAGTTCGGAAGCTGATAGCCACAAAGGAATGGCTGATGTAACTAAAACATATCAAGATAAAGAATTAATTCCCTACCAAAAACTTATAGAAAAAAGTGAAGTAGATATGATAATGACAGCTCATATTATGAACAGAAATATTGACCCTGATTACCCAGCCACTTTGTCTCCATTTTTTATCAAAAATATTTTACGAGAACAATTTGGTTTTGAAGGAGTAGTGATTTCAGATGATATGCAAATGGGAGCTATCACAGAATATTTTGGATTTGCTGAATCAATAATTTTAGCTATTCAAGCCGGTTGTGATATGTTGATTATTTCTAATAATAATTCAGTTTATGACGAATTGATTCCATACACAGCCCAAGAAATTATTTTTGAAGCAGTCAAAGATGGAAGAATAACCGCTGGTCAAATTTTGGAATCTACTAATCGTATTTATAAATTGAAAAAGAAATTTAATATTATTAAATAAAAAATCCCCCGAATGACGATTAAAAAACAAATCGTCATTCGGGGGGAGTTCTTGTTAAAAAGTTTATTTCTTTTCCAAAGCCTCTTCCAAGGCCTTTTTTAAATCCTCCATCCTATAAGACTTTGGTAGAAAGACCGAAAATCCTTTAGGGGTTCTACCCGAATAACCACTGGAAATGATAGATATTACATCTGGATTTATTTCTTTAAGTTTTTTCAAAGTTTCAACACCACCCATTCCGTTCGGGATGATAAGATCCAAAATGACCAAATCAAATGTCTCTCCGGAATTTTGAGCAGAAGAATACTTTTCTAATGCTTCTTCCCCTCGCTCGGTTAATTCCACACGATGTCCTAAATGTTCAAGCATCGCCCCTAAAACTTCCCAAATAGATCTTTCGTCATCCATAACTAAAATTTTCAAACTTTTCTTTTCCATTTTTCCTCCTTTAAAAAAATGATTTAAAAATTAAAAAGATAAACTTCTTACCGCCTCAAAGAACAAGGTCAAGTCAATAATATACACTACTTTTCATCATTTGGCAACATTGATTGACATTGTTTATTGTAAATGCTATTATTCCCTTAATCAAATCATAGCTGTAAGAAAATCTAAGTCGAGTTTTATCGTACATCTGTATTTGAATTTGAGTAGTTCATATTTTGAATTACAAAAAATTTATTAGAGTAGTAGTTTTTCTTATAGATATGCAAACAGGAAAAATCGCTCGTATAACTGACCGAGGTTTTGGGTTCATTTCTCAAGAAGGTGAAGAAAAAGATCTTTTCTTTCACTCAAATGAGTTAAAAAATGCTCAATTCAACGAACTTCGTGAAGGTGATGAGCTAACATTTGAAGTAGCAGAAGGTCCTAAAGGACTTAACGCTGTAAACATCAACAAAGCTTAATTAAGTTGATGAAATAAAAAAGAGCGTCGTGCCTCGCACGACGCTCTTTTTTATTTTCTTTTAGCTTTAGACCGAGCTGTTTCTGTAAGATGTTGCTTTCTTAATCGCACACTTTTAGGAGTGATTTCTAAATATTCATCTTCTACTATTGTTTCTAACCCCCTTTCAATAGAAAGTTCTTTATGAGGTGTCAAAACAATATTTTCATCAGAACTAGACGATCTCATATTAGTTAATTGTTTACCTTTAGTAGGATTAACTGTCATTTCTTCACCTTTGGAGGTATTACCAATCACCATCCCTTCATAAACTATTGTATTAGCACCAATATATAATTCTCCCCTCTCTTGTAAATTGTATAATGAAAAACCAAGAGCTTTTCCATGTGCCATTGAAATCATTGAGCCCGTTACTCGCTTAGCTATTTCTCCAGCATATTTTTTAAAACCAATTACCCGGCTGGAAATAATTCCTTCTCCTTTGGTATCAACAATGAATTGACCACGGTAACCTAATAATCCTCTAGTCGGAATCTCAAATATTAACCGTACCGTATTTTCATGCTGTTTCATTTCTAAGAGCGACCCTTTCCTCTTCCCAAATTTTTCTATGACTGTTCCTTGAAATTCATTTGGAGTATCAATTGTTACTTCTTCGTAGGGTTCCAATTTCTCTCCATCTTTTTCTTTTGTAATAATTCGTGGTTGTGAGACTTGTAGTTCATAACCCTCTCTTCGCATATTTTCAAGTAAAACTGCAATATGTAATTCCCCGCGACCAGACACTTTAAAAACACTGTCTGAAAAGTCAACCTCCAAACCAACATTGATTTCTAGTTCTCGTTCTAATCGTTCGCGAATTTGTCGTCCCGTCACAAATTTACCTTCCCTCCCAGCAAAAGGTGAATTATTAACTAAGAAGTCTAACGAAATAGTCGGTTCGTCAATTCTAATTGCTGGCATTGGTTCTATACTTTCATTTGTAGTAATTGTTTCGCCAATAAAAGCTTGTGGTAATCCTGCAATCATCACAATATCTCCTGCTTCAGCTTCCTTAACCTCCTCTCGCGAAACGCCCTTAAATGTAAAAAGTTTAGTTATCTTACCACTTCTCATCTCACCAGTTGGTTTTTTTACAAAAACAGGGTTACTATTTTTTAGAGTACCATTATAGATTCTACAAATTGCCAATCTTCCAAGAAAATTATCATAACCAAGATTAAAGACTTGTGCTTTAACAGGAACTTTAGTATCTGATGGAGCAGGAGAAACTTCTTCTAAAATCGTGTCTAAAAGAGGGGTCAAATCTTTTGATCCTGTCTCGCCGGCAGGCAGGTTGTCGTCTAATTTTTTCTTAGCAATACCTTCACGACCAATAGAATAAACCGTAGGAAAATTAAGTTGTTCCTCACTCGCACCTAATTCCATAAAAAGTTCGTAAACATCTTCCTCTGCTTGTTTTGGATTGGCTGCAGGTTTATCTATTTTATTAATAACTACAATTGGTTTTAATCCAAGTTCTAAAGATTTTTTAAGCACAAAACGAGTTTGTGGCATTGGTCCCTCCTGAGCATCAACTACTAGCAAAACAGAATCAATAGAACGAAGCACTCGTTCTACCTCTGACCCAAAATCTGCATGACCTGGAGTATCTACAATATTTATTTTTGTATCCTTATAAAAAAGAGAAGTGTTCTTGGCATAAATAGTGATCCCTCGTTCTTGCTCTAATTTGTCAGTATCCATACTCATCTCATCCGTAAACATACCCGCCTGTCGCATAATAGCATCGGTAATTGTGGTCTTCCCATGATCAACATGAGCGATGATTGCAATGTTTCTGATTTCCATAATTTCGAGCGAGGGTGTGTGAAAGTTTTACTTTCACGACACCTGAGCGATGTAATTATATGCTTGCTTCATATATATTTTTAATTAAAAAAAACGCCGAAGCGATTTAGTATCTTGATATAATACATTGAAAACCACCTAAAATCAACCTTTTTATTTATAAAACTTGGATGTCAGACACCTAAATTATCAATTTACTTAAATTGTTCGTGCTTGGAGCACGAACAATTTATTTAATAATCTTTTTTTCCTGCCTACCAATAAACAGGTTTGTTTGGTATAATAAACTTATTAATTAGTAATTTAATTAGGAAACAAATTATATGACACATAAAAATAAATTTCCATATTGGATTCATATCGTTATTGGAGTTATTTGGATTTTAGTTGGTATAATTCTCCATACCGGGATTGAATTAATTATCTGGACAGTTGGTGGTTTAATTATGCTCACAATTGGTTTATTGAATAAATAATGTATAATAAACTAGTATTAGTATTATTAAAAAATTAAACTATAAGCCAAAAGCTAAGTTTACCTAACCTACTAAACTATTATGGCAAAAAGAAAAACAGGTATTGAAAAAAATAAAACATCCCGATCAAAAAAAACTAAAAAGCGACTTGCAATAAAGCATGAGATGCTAGCTAAAAGAGCTTGTAAGAAACGAAAATAAAAAGGTAGATTTGCAAAGATTTATATAAATTTGTTATACTGTAAAAATACAGTAATAATAACTTTATTAATAATTAATCCTGTTAAATCTTAATTTAACAGGGTAAATAAAAACTATGGATAAAAAATATATACCTCATCTAATTTCTTTAATTGCCTTAATTGCCGTTATTATTTTAGGAATTATTTTCTTTTTGAAAGACTCTCCTGTAACAGATAATCAAGCCCAAATAATCTACGGAACAAAAGAAGTTCATTAAAATTAGATAAAGTAAATAATAGAACCCCCACTGACTTAATTAAGTCAGTGGGGGTTTTTTAAGATTTTAATATAGCAAAGGCCTGTCGGCAGGCTTTTTTGAAAAGGTCTTTCGGGACATAAGCGGCACGAGAATCCCAGGTTCCACTTTCTGAAGTTTTATTATGTTTTAATTTTCCTTCCCAAAGAAAAAAAGTCAAAATAACATTGTTGACTAAAATGTCAACAAACTTTTTGCTCGGGGAAACACTCAGCACCTCAATTTCAGTAGCCATTTTTTCCTCCTCTTTTTTTTAGATTAATGAATATTTTTCTGTCAAAGTGAGTACAACACCCACAAACTATCTCTTGGTATTATACAATATATCTTCTCCTTTTGCAACAAAAAACCGGCCATCGTATGGCCGGTTGTGCTGCTCAAATTTGGCTTTCATTTCATTTTTTAATTTTTATAATATTGCTTTAAAAATTCTTTTTTAAACTCAAGGAAATTACCATCTAAAATTGATTGACGAATTCTTTCAACTAAATTAGTAATAAAGTATAAATTATGGGTAGAAGCTAAAGTCCCAGCTAACATTTCTTTAGCTCTAAAAAGATGAGAGAGATAGGC
>Ga0208904_1001821_pt1 | contig 14074 bp, 10 predicted proteins | sample AntAceMetag02UKB_FD_184774 | JGI IMG/M metagenome (GOLD analysis project Ga0208904, IMG submission 184774) | Saline lake microbial communities from Ace Lake, Antarctica - Antarctic Ace Lake Metagenome 02UKB (SPAdes) (version 2) | ecosystem: Environmental > Aquatic > Non-marine Saline and...
ATGGAAACAATGATCGGAAGCTTTCCGTAGGTTGTCATGGAAACGGTTACCCAGTAGATCAGGCCCGTGTGAAAGAGTGTGCCGGTGATGGTGCCCAGGATAAATCCTTTTGCCAGACTGTTTTTGAAAACTGCGGTAATCAGCGGAATAAGGCAGATCCAGGAAATAAAACTAAAATTTAAATTCGGGAAGGCCAGGGACATCAGCAGTCCGGAGATTGAAGCCAGCAGGATCTCTCTTTTGGTCATTAGGGTTTTTCCATATAAAAATTCTTGATTTATGTGATAAGCTGTATAAAACTATCAGCCATCACCTAAAAGCTCAAGAAAATTTATATCAGAAAGAAAAAATGGAGAATAAAGTGGATAACAGGCCCTGGCTAAACTCCTATGACCCGGAAGTTCCAAAAAGCATAGAATTTCCGGAAATACTTGTTCCTTCAATACTTGAAAGATCAGCTGAAAGATTTCCCAGACAGCAGGCCCTGATATTTTTCGGTTTTTCCATGACCTATCAAAAGCTCTGGAAAGCTGTGGAGACGTTTGCCGGTTCGCTTCAGGGCCTGGGTGTAAAAAAAGGAGACCGGGTTGCGTTACTGCTTCCCAACAGTCCGCACTTTATTATCGCCTACTATGCTGTTTTAAAAGCAGGTGCTGTTGTGGTCCCTACAAATCCGCTTTATAGCGATAAGGAGCTTTTGTTCCAGATCAATGATTCTGGTGCTGAGTTTCTGGTGACCCTTGATCTGCTTCTTCCAAATGTTGAAAAGATCCTGCCGGATACCGGGCTTAAAAAGGTGATTGTTGGAAGAATCCAGGACTTTTTGCCAATCTTAAAAAAGCTTCTTTATCCGTTTGTTGCAAAAAAAGATAAGAAGCAGGTCGTTGTTCAGGAAAATGGTACTGTCTTTTTATTTCACAAACTAATGAAAAAGAAATTTCCGGTCTTTAAAGAACCGGATATGTCATGTGATGACCTTGCTCAGCTGCAGTATACCGGCGGGACAACAGGAGTTGCAAAAGGAGCCATGCTTACCCATAAAAATATTGCGGCGAACAATCTGCAGATGAAAAAATGGTATGTGGGGATAAAAGAAAAAGAAGAAATATTTATTTCGGTGCTTCCCTTTTTTCATGTGTACGGAATGGCGGTAGCCATGGGGTTGCCGCTTTCAGCCGGTGCCACTCTCATTATGTATCCGCGTTTTGTTGCCGCAGATATTCTTAAAGGAATTGCAAAATACAGGGTGACTGCTTTTCCGGGGATTCCCAGTATTTACAGTGTGATCAATTCCCACAAGGAAATAGCAAAATATGATGTTACCAGCATCAAGTTCTGTCTTTCCGGTGCGGCGCCCCTTCCGGTTACCGTTCTTGAAGAGTTTGAGAGAAAAACAGGGGGGCTTTTGCTTGAAGGATATGGCCTTTCCGAGGCTTCACCGGTTACCCATTGTAATCCGGTTAAAGGGAAAAGGATTGTGGGAAGTATCGGCATGCCGGTATCAGATACAGACTGCAGGATTGTTGATTCGGAAACAGGAGAAGTCCTTCCTCTGGGAGAGGTGGGAGAGCTATGTGTCCGGGGACCGCAGATCATGAAGGGTTACTGGAACAGGCCGGATGAGACAGAAAAAACTCTGAAAGACGGCTGGCTTTTTACCGGAGATGTCGCCCGAATGGATGATGAGGGTTATTTTTATATTGTTGAACGCAAAAAAGACATGATCATTTCAGAAGGGTTTAATATCTATCCCCGTGAAATAGAAGAGTTCCTTTTGACCCATCCTAAAATACAGGATGCGGCAGTTATCGGAACGCCTGACAAGCTTCGGGGAGAAAGGGTTCTTGCCTACGTATCTTTAAAAGAGGGCCAAACCGCAGCTGCGGGCGAGATCATCAGCTACTGCCGGGATAATCTGGTTAAATACAAGGTGCCTAAAAAGGTTATTTTTAAAGATGATATTCCCACCAATATTGCGGGTAAAAAGCTCAGGCGGGTCCTGCGGGAGGATGCTGAAAAAAATGTCTGAGAACAAGCCGTCAGAATAAGCGCTCAATAAGATTGTCCTTCCATCCTTAAATACCTTTCTAATTGTTTTTCCTCAGCATTTAAAAAGATGAATTTTATTTAATTCAAAGTTCATCGGAATGTCATGTCCAATTGGTAAATTCGTTAAAATATCAACTGGTAGCATCTTCAGGGTTGTTCAACATAAAGACTGGAAAAACCCCATGCATTCCCAAACGGTTAAGATGTTTATACTCTATATGCTGCTGACTGTTCTCAGTGCATGCTCTTTGCTGAAAACCTCATCACAGGATTTGCAAAACATGAAATTGTTGGCGCACCTCGGCTCGGGTTCCAACCGTATTGCCATCATGCCTTTTAAAAACAGTTCAAGCACCGATTATATCGGAACCCAGGTGCGCAGCAGTTTTTACAATCATCTTAGTTCAAAAGCGTATACCGATATTGAGCTCTTTGATATTGACGCACAGATAACAGCTTTAGAGAACGCTTTTAAAAAACCCTGGCAGCAGATATCTCCCCGGGATATTGGCACCCTTATGAACGCTGATTTTATTATCTATGGTGAGGTTATCGCATTCAACAAACAGTTCCTGGGTATTTATTCCCAGCAGGCCATTTCACTTCATATCCGAATGATCGAAACAAAAAGCGGACAAACCTTTTTGTCGGAACGGATTGTGAAACGTTCTCATGAAGGTGGTTTACCGCTGAATCCCTTTTCTCTGATCGCTTCTTTTTTCCTTTGCGGTCTTGAAATGCGCTCTGAGAGAACCGTTGCATTAATTGACAAAACCTGCCGCAGCCTTGTCATGCGGATTCCGGATCCTGTTTTAGCGCCGCCCCCGGATAATCAGTTTGCGCTGCAGTTAGCCTCCTTTCAGCACAAGTCCGAAGCTGAAAGGCTGGTGAAACGTGTCCGTTTAAAAGGACTGATGCCTCACCTTGAGATAGCTGCTATGACAAAAAAAACCTGGTACCGTGTGATCCTGGGGCCCTATTCTGCTGATGAAGCGAAACATATTAAGCCTGTGGTTTCAGCAGAGTTTGAACTATTTCCGATTATGATCCCTTGTTCGGTTCAACCCGCCTAATAGATTTTAGCCCTGTCTGCTCAAGATTAAACAAGTTTAATCTTGATGTAATCTTTGCTTCATTTCATTCATCTATAATTTGACTTAAATCAATTCGGATGTTGCTTTGGTTGATTCGCTAAGCAGAAATACTTAAATTTTTAAAATGCGGTCTATTATGAAAAAAATTAAAAAAAGAAAACTCGGAATAATATTTTTTACTACAGCTTTAACCCTTGTACTTTATGTCTCTATTTTGTTTGCTTCAATTTTTGTGGTTTCCGGTGATTCTGCCGGGCCGCTTATACAGATGACCGAAACGGATGGTTTCAGGGTGGTCTGGTGGGATCCGCAGGCAGATGAAGGAATGATCCGTGTCACCGGTCCGGAAGGAAAAGAGAGAATGTTTAACGCAGACAGGGATGGATACAGGTTTGAAGCAGCTGCTGAAGGACTTGAAGCGGGGCTTAATTATAGCTATGAAATTTTTAGTATAAATGAACAGGGGAATAAGAGTCTTTGGGCTGAAGGTAACACAAAAACCGCAGTTTCAGAAGGAGAACCCTTTACCTTTACTGTTTTTGGAGATTCGGGCAGCGGAAGTAGTGAACAGTACGAGCTTGCGGACTTGATGTCCGCTTATCCTTCAGACTTTTTTATTCATGTGGGTGATCTGGTTTATCCGAGAGGCGAGGCAAAACAGTATAGCCGAAAATTTTTTAAACCTTACGAAAAAATTCTTCGTTCAACGCCGTTTTATCCTGTTCTGGGAAATCATGACATGAAAACAGAAGAGGGGAGGCCTTTTCTTGACACCTTCAGTTTACCGGATAATGGCCCCGCCGGGTTGGAGCAGGGGCGGTGTTACTGGTTTACTTATTCAAATGCATTTTTTGTGGGAATTGATTCAACTCTTGACAGGGACACCCTGCAGGACAGGGTCGTCCCATGGCTTTCTGAGATTCTTAAATCATCTGAGGCAATGTGGAAGTTTGTCTATTTTCACCATTCGCCTTATTCAAGCGGTTCAGGCAGCAGCAAGTTGATTAAAGATGTTCTTGTTCCCGTAATAGAGGAGGAAGAGGTCGATGTGGTTTTTTGCGGGCATGCCCATCAGTATGAGCGTATTGGCCCTGTTTTAAAAGGTGAGGTGAATAGATCCGGCGGCGTTTTATATATTATATCCGGTGCTGGGGGAAAGAGCCTTCGTTCAATTAAACAACTGCAGCCTTATACCGCAGCTTTTTACAGCTTGTCTTACAGTTTTACACATATTGAAATTGACGGCCAAACGCTAAAACTCAGGCAAATAAACCAGAAGGATGATGTCGTTGATGAATTTGTGCTTGAAAAAAGAAACAGGGTGTTCGGTGAATTATCAGGCGGTTAAACTTTTTTTCTTTATGAATTAGTCGGCAAAACATAAAATCTTATCGATTTATAAATATAATATGAAAGCAAAACCTTTTATTTCAATTGTGATTCCTGTTTATAACGAGGCGAAAAATATTACGCTTCTTACTGAAGAACTGGTCAGCATTCTGCCAAAACTAAAAAAAACATGGGAGATCATTTTTATTGATGACGGTTCAACCGATGAAAGCCTTCAGGCCCTTGAGGCGGTTTCAAACAAATGGGCCGGCATTCGTGTTTTTGGTTTTGAAAAAAACAGCGGGCAGACAGCGGCATTTGCTGCCGGATTCAGCCGGGCAAGGGGCGAAGTTATCATTACCATGGATGGAGATATGCAGAATGACCCTCGGGACATTCCCAAACTTCTTGAAAAAATCGGGGAGTATGACCTGGTTTGCGGCTGGCGAAAAAAGCGCAATGATAACCTGATACGAAGAGTCTCATCCCGTATTGCAAATAGTGTGCGAAATATCCTGTCCGGTGAAAATATCAGGGACGTGGGCTGTTCTTTAAAGGCTTTTCGAAGTGAATATGTTCAAAAAATAAAGCTATACAATGGTATGCACCGTTTTTTTCCGACCCTTGTTAAGATGGAAGGGGGGCGTGTTCTGGAAGTTGCTGTTAATCATCGGCCAAGAAAACACGGTAAAGCAAAATATACGATAGGCAACCGTGCTTTCCGGTCTTTTTTAGATTTGTTGGCTGTTTGCTGGATGAAAAATCGGAGTATCAAATATAACCTTAAGGAGTATGCAAAATGAACTGGAATTTATGGCTTATTGTTGGACTTATTGGCCAGACCGCATTTTTTTTGCGGTTTCTGGTGCAGTGGCTGGTTTCGGAAAAAAAGGGAGAAAGCACCATTCCAGTAGTATTCTGGTATTTCAGCCTTGCAGGCGGACTTATCCTTTTTTGCTATGCGATCCATAAAAAAGACCCGGTTTTTATTATCGGCCAAAGTTCCGGAATAGTGGTTTATATCAGGAACCTTATCCTGGTAAGACGCAGTTCCGTTGGAAATCAACAGCCGAAACTGCAGGCAGAGCGGGTATAAAGATGAGACGGACCGCAACACTTGTTTTTTTTGCAGTTGCCGCAGTTATATTTTTTTCAAATCTTGGCGGCTGGGACCTGTGGAATCCGGATGAACCCCGTTATGCCCAGGTGGCCCGGGAGATGATAGAAACCGGAAGTTATGCGCTTCCCCATATAAACGGGGTGATCTATCCTGACAAGCCGCCTCTCTTTTTCTGGATGATTGCTGGGGCGTCATTTCCGTTTGGTGATGTTAACGCGTTTTCAGCCCGTTTTCCCTCTGCTTTTTTCGGGTTTTGCCTGATCCTGCTCACCTATTTTTTCACGCGAAAGATTTTTGATCCTTTAACGGCCCTGCTTGCGGCGGTTATTCTTTTTACCATTGAGGGTTTTTTCAAAATAGCGCTCAGCGTACATTTTGATTCTATTCTGGCTTTTTTTACGACCGCATCGCTGTTTTGTTTTTATTGCGGCTATGAAGAGAAAAAAAACCGGGGCTATTTTTTACTGTCCTGGTTGTTTATGGGCCTGGCGGTTTCAACCAAAGGTCCGGTAGGGTTGGCAGTTCCATTGGTGAGTATTGTGACATTTTTGCTTTGTTGTAAGGATTTCGATACCTTAAAACGTTTTTCCGTGTTAACAGGTTTTTTTATTGTTATAGTCATTGTTTCCTGCTGGCTTTTGCCGGCCTGTATTTCGGGTGGAGAAGACTATACCAACAATATTCTTCTGAAACAGACATTCGGCAGGCTCGTAAAATCTTACAGTCATGAAAAGCCTTTCTATTACTATCTATATAAATTTCCGTTTCATATCCTGCCCTGGAGCCTTTTTATTCCCGGCGCGTGTTATTATTTCTGGAAACAAAGAAGAGAGATCCCTGAAATACGGTTTCCCCTGGTCTGGTTTCTCGCCCCATTTATTTTTTTAAGTATTGTGTCCGGTAAACGCGGTCTTTATTTGCTTCCCCTTTATCCTGCGGCGGCCATGCTTATGGCAAAGTTCTGGCGTGATCATATCTGTATGGAAGAGAAGGAATCTCACTTAATCCGCCAGGAACTGTTTATGCTGCCGGCGATCTTTGTTTTTGGTGTTTTTGTACTGGCAGGTATTGGGCTGAATGTTCTTCCCGTATTTAAAACAGTTTTTACGGACATGCCGCAATCTGAACAGATTCTGCTTTTAAGTGCGGGCGGGCTGATCAGTTTTTTCGGACTTTTGGGAATTGTGATGCTTTTTTCCCGTTTTCGCATCCGGTCAGCTTTTACGGTGCTTTCGGCTGCGATGATCGTTTTGGCTGTCTGCACAGTTTTTGTGGTTTATCCACAATTAAACAGGTCCAAATCAGCAAGATTTTTTGCTCAGCGGATAAACACAATCGTAGGGCCTGAAGATAAGCTTGTGGCCTCTTTTGACCCGGAACTTTTTAATTATTATCTGCACAGATATCCCATCCCGCACATTAAAGATGATGATGTGTTCTTAGACATGATTGAACCTTCTGAGAGAGTCTATTTGCTCACCAAAGAAAAAGCGTATCTCAGGGCTTCAGAGAATCTTAAAAAAAGCATGGTTATACTTGATAGAGATATAATTAAAAACAGAACCTATTATCTTCTTGTTAACAGGGAGGTTGCTGACGGCGTGTGACGTAACTATAGTACGATCACATTAACTTTTTTTAATCTTGATGTAATTTATGCTTAATTTCGTTTTTGTATAATTTTTATACAAAATAATTAGAGCCTTACTTTTTGCAGTAATGCTTTTTCCTGCTTAAATACTTCCCCCTCCTCTGTGCAGGAAAGGGTGTTGCTGCAGTTTAATTACTATGTTAATCGATAAATAAATATTAATGGAAAATAAAGATATGGCCGGTTCCTTAATTTTCAGGCTAAGAAAAATTGCCAAAAAAATTTCCAGTCAGGGCTTTGCTTTTCTGGGGCCGTTTTTCCCTGCCGCTCTATTTTTTGTTACCGGCTTATCCATCTTTTTTGTTTTCAGGATCTTTTTATATCTGAACAATTTTAGCATTGTGTCTGAGATTGAAAAGAGTTGGCTGATTTTTCCGATAGGTGTCCGTATGGATACCATTCTGTTAAGTTATCTTATGCTCCCGGTATTTTTGATAATGGTTGTTTTGCCGGCTAAAGTTGTCAGGATGTCCGGTTTTGTCTTCTCGTCTTATTTTGCCCTGTTTACGGCTCTTTTTGTTTTTATGGAAATTGCCACATTTCCGTTTATGGCGGAATTCAATACCCGGCCGGACAGGCTCTTTGTTGAGCATATTGCTCAGTTTAAGGAAGTCTCTGCGATGGTTCTGAAGGGATATTCAATTGAATTGCTGGTTGGGATTCCCTTAACTCTTTTTTGTACTGCTTTGGTTTACTTCTTTTATCAAAATATTTTCAGGCAGTATGTATCTTTTTCTTTTTTAAAAAGAACAGTCCTGTTCTTAGTGGTTGCTCCGCTGCTGTTTTTAGGGGCAAGATCCAGTATCGGTCATCGTCCTGCAAATATCAGTACTGCTGCTTTCTCACAAAGCCATCTGGTAAACCAGCTGGGGCTTAATTCAACCTATTCCATGGTATATGCGTATTACCGTGCAAAAAAATATGAAAAGGATCCCCGTAAGGCTTACGGCAGAATGGACAAAAATAAAATGTTTGAGGAGGTGCTTGCTTCAGCCGGTATCTCAAAGAATCCTGATGCGGATCCTGACAAAAGTTTATTTCATTACCAGAAATCAAATTTTCCCAGAAAACAGCCTTTAAACCTGGTTGTTATTCTGGAAGAGAGCCTGGGTGCAGAATATGTGGGTTGCTTGGGAGGACTTCCGCTTACACCGTGTATTGACAAGCTGAGTGAGGAGGGATTGTCATTTACACAGCTTTATTCTACCGGTACAAGGACCGTGCGCGGAATTGAGGCACTTATCTGCGGATTTTTGCCCACAACTGGAGCAAGTATTGTAAAACTGGAGCGTTCTCAACAGGATTTTTTTACTATTGCAGGGCTTCTTGCACAAAAAGGGTATTCGACAGAATTTATTTATGGCGGAGACAGTCAGTTTGACAATATGAGGTCATTTTTCCTGTCTAATGGTTTTCAAAAAATTCATGATCAGAAGGTTTTTAATGATCCTGTTTTTGCAGGGACCTGGGGTGTATCTGATGAAGATCTTTTTAAACAGGCAAATGAAGTTTTTAAAGCGCATAAGGGTAAGCCCTTTTTCTCACTGGTGCTGACAACTTCCAACCATGATCCCTTTGAGTTTCCTGACGGACGAATAGAGCTTTATGAGCAGCCCAAAATGTCAAGACATAATGCCATGAAATATGCGGATTATTCGACGGGCAAATTTTTTGAAATGGCTAAAAAAGAGAATTATTATGAAAATACGGTTTTTCTAATTATTGCAGATCACAGTACACGGCTTCGCGGGCAGGATCTGGTTCCGATTAACAAGTTTCACATACCGGGTATTATTATCGGTCCGGGTATTGAGCCCGGGAAGTACGAAAAGGTCTGCAGCCAGATCGATATGCCGTCGACTCTGCTTGATATAATCGGAATAAGCGCCACACACCCTTTTATTGGAAGGCCGCTTTTAAGTATTCCCGAAGAGGTTCAGGGCAGGGCTATTATGCAGTACGGTGAAGTCAATGCATTTATGCTCGGCAGCGATGTGGTGATAAACCGCCCCGAAATGGAGCCGTCTCAATATGTGTACCAGAACGAAAGACTGGTTCAGTCAGCTCTTGATCCTGAACTTAAAGATAATGCTCTTGCACATGCTCTTTTACCCGGATATCTGTATTACAACAGATTGTATGGTCAAGTTATAGAGAAAGGTCAGTACAATAGGAGAAGTGATGTGCCGGGTAAAAGAAAAGACAAGGGGGGTGTTTTTTGAAAAAAAGGTATTTAAAAAAGAACATGATGCTTACATCTGCAATTATAGTGCTGGTAATCATCGCACAGCCAAAACTCTGGTCATTAATTGCCGGAGGAATTATTGTTCTTGCGGGTGAACTGATCCGTGTTTGGGCGACCGGCCACTTAAAGAGGAACCCGGAAGTAACCACTTCCGGGCCGTATGCTGTTTACTGCAGAAGTTTGATACCCCGGCTGAATCCCTATGCCAAGTCTGACAATAGAAAATGGAGCGCATCTCTTTTCTGGTATGAAAATCGCGAACAATACTTCATCTTAATGGTTGTATCAATATTTGTTGCAATCATATTTAGGTTAAGGTAACTTATTTCAGGATTGTTACGGGAAAATTGATAATGGTTATACTATAGAAAATTATAATATTGAATACAGCAAAAAGAAATACAGACCTTTTTAATGAGGAAGCGTCCTGTATCACAAAACTGCATAAAGCCCGGAATAGAACTAAAGCGGAAGTCTATATCGCAGATCGTAATGGCTCGAAAATAGTTTTCAAGGATTTTCGAAATATTTTTGCCCTTATCCGGTTATCTTACGGACGATATTCGCTTTACCGTGAAGCCAAAGCTTATGCACAGCTTGAAGGTGTGCCCGGTGTGCCCCGGTGTTTTGGTCTGGAAGGCAGGGAAGTCCTGTTGCTGGAGTATGTCAAGGGACAGCCGTTAAGCAGTTTTAAGAAGGGCGGGGTTCCGGAGTCTGTTTTTGCCCAGCTTGAAAAAACATTATCTTCCATGCATTCAAGGGGCGTTGCAAATGGGGATCTGCACCGTTCTAATGTACTAGTGACTTCAGACTGGGATGTTTATCTCGTTGATTATGCCAGTTCTTTTTTTACAGCTAAACCGGATAAGCCGGGGTTTTTGTTCAGGGGGATCAGAAACCTGGACCGGTTTGCTTTTGAGCGGATAAAAGCCAAGTATCTTTGTCTAGAGGTTCCTGTTCCAAATGGGGTGTTCGGTGTTTGTTATACTTTCTGTGTTACCCTGAAAAAGATTAAAAAAATGAAAAAGATTAAAAGGATCATAAAAAATATAAAAAAATTGTTTTAGCGGTAATGAAACGTAAACGTTTTTTTTATTCACAGCTGTTCTTTTGCTTCTGTCATTCTGTACCTGCCTTGTACCGTAAACAATAAAAGAAAAACCGTTTTTTTTAAGTCAGACGACAGACTCCAAAGCGTGTTGTGGTGATGCCTTTTTATAACCGGACACAAAAAGCGTGACTTGAACTCAAGGTGAGAAAAAGCTTTAAAATCATTTCAGCTCAAAAAATTATTATGATATTGAACTGTATGAAGTAGATCATTTTATTAAATCTCTGGAAAATCTTTACGCTAAACCATGGTCTGAGCCGTCTTCATCTACAGAAAAGTTTTTGAGATTTAATATCCAGGTAGCCTCTTTTTCAGAGAAAGAACGTGCATTTAAAGCTATAAGAGAGTTTGAGGGAAAAGGTCTTGATTTTAGAATTGAAGAGGTGTTTTTAAAAAACAGGGTCTGGTACCCTATTATAGGGGGACCATATTTAATAACAACGGCTAAAAAAACAAAAAAGCACATCGCGCTTATTTCTTTTTTTGTTTAAATAAATTTAACTCCCTCAGCAAACGAAGAATTATATCTTTTTGCTCCGGCAAAGTTCCGGTGACTTTAACCTCCTGATCGTCCCTATTTGTTATCTTTGTTTGGATAAACCCCGTCCTTTTAAAGGGCAAGATGATCTTGCAATCCTGTCCCACATAAGCCACACGTGACCAGTCTGAAATAACTGTGTAGTGACGATGAGGCCCCTTTAATAAATCGTGCCCCAGTGAATAGTCGGCAGCAGAGTTGGTCACACCCAACAGAGGCAACAAAGTCGGGACGATATCCAAATGGCTGGTTAACTGCTCGCTGCTACTGCTGCCAGTTCCCGGAACCCATACGATCAATGGTGTACGAGTCTGCTCTTCGTGAAACTCTGAATTATGCCCCCAGCGACCTTTTTCCATAAATTCCTCTCCGTGGTCTCCGGCAACAATAACAATGGTATTTTCGAGAAGCTTCTCTTCATCCATATAGTCAAAGATTCGTTGCAGCTGACTATCCAGGTGTCGGCACGAATTGATATAGCGATTTTTAATCAAACCAATATCTTTATCCAGCGACATGGTGGCATAGTTAAAATCTATCAAATAATTTTCTCTGATAACGCTTTCCTGTGGAAAATAATAACGGGCATGGGGAGATTCAAAAAACATGAATGTGAAAAATGGACTCTGCGTGTCGCGATTTCGGATAAAATCAAGCAGGTCACTCACATTTTTTCGGTCCCGCTCCCATCCTGTGCCTTTACTTCCGTACTCATGGATTTCTGAATCGGGCAAATTAATCAATAATGTCTTATCAAACTCCGGATAGGAAAAGCTTGCACTGGTGTACATCCCTATCTGATAACCAAGTTTTTGTACAGTATCCATCAATACCGGACTTTGTCTGGAATACAGAAAAGGCCACCAGTAAGGACCATAGAGTCCGTAGAACAAACCGAATATTCCCATCCGGGTGCCGTTACCGGTGCTGTAGTTAGATTTAAACTGGTGGGATTTCCGGGCAAATTTCCAGGCCGCCGGAGTAATTTCCGGATCAAGCATATCCCAGCGCCAGGATTCAGCAACCAGCAGAACAATGTTTGGCAGCTTTTCCTGTTTTTTTAAAATCAGGGGTTTCAACGGATAAAGAAGCTTACGGCCTTCATGCACATGAAGATTCTTCTGACGGTACACATTATAGCCAAGTTTCTTTGCCAGATGATAAAAGGTCATGGGCATGTAAAAAGGAAAGGCATCGCTGACAATCAATACGGGTTCGTATGACTGCAACTGGCTGACCCCAAAGGTAATTCGCTCCCCGATAGAAATAGCAAAAAAGACTATTAAAAGGTAGAGATAAGTTTTGCGTGTTTTTAGGGATTGCTTAGGCAAACGCCAGCGGAGAAATAGGACAACGACCCATAACAAAACAATCTGTAATAACAGAAGACCAATAAAAATTCCGGCCATAACCATATTGGAAAAACTGCTGCCGCCCAGAGACTCCAGACCTCCGGGCGTTGTAATCAGATTCCAGACAAAACCATTTAGATGAAAATTATAAATCCTGTAAACAGTGCAGTCACCCAGGAGTAGAAATTCGGTTATTCCGGTGCCTATGATGGCCACTGCATATACCAGCCATTTCATACGGGTGGAAACGTCTTTTTCTAACCAATACTGAAACCAATGAACACTTTTAGTGAGTAAAAATGCCGGCATCAGGTAAACAAAACCATAACTCAGGTAAACAGCCGTAGCATATAGCATCGTCCGGGTATCGGAAATAGAAATATTTTTCAGATACCCGGAACAGATAGCCAGGATAATTAGATAAGAGAGAAAAAAATAGTGATTAAGTAATTTCTTTTGGTTCAAAAAAACCATACGAGTTATTCTCCTTCAGTAGTCAAGCATTATTATATAAAGCCGGGTTGTCGACATGTTTTATATGCTGTCCAAAATAAAATAACCTCCGGAGAACTAAACTCCTGAACGCGCCTGCCAGCTGCGCATATCAAGAACCTTGCCTCCCAGATCAAACGCCTTCATCTCGCATATTGATCCCTTAACTTGAAAAACGATAATATTGAAAGACTTGGTGAAAACGCGGGAATAAGGGTTCTGCCTTTCTGCATCCTTACGCTTATCTGTAAGTCCGGCACCGGCACCTGCAGAAGTGAGAAGAGTTATGTCACCGTCGAGTTCTGATCTTTCATAGCCATGCGAGTGGCCTGTGATTATGGCCGTAGCATGATAACGCTCAAGAAGCGGTAGAACAAAGTCCCTACACTGACGCCCTGCTGGATCGGTGAGCACACCCCCTTTTAATGTGCCATGACTTGAAGAACTAAACGGAGGATAGTGGGTTACCAGGAAGATGAAAGGCGCTCTTGATCTGCTCAAAACACCCTTAAGCCATGCATACGGTTTTCCTCTGCTTTGCCAATCCAGTTGACCGTCAATACCGATTATGTGAACAGCGCCTATCTGCTGCTCCCAATTGGTTCTGCCGCTGGGAGTTGAGAACATCCTTTGAAAAATATCGGCATTGTCATCGTGGTTTCCGATGACAGGATAGACAGGCACCCTTGCTAACAGCGCTGCTGAAGGTTCAAACATCTCTCTCAGCCAGTATTCGTAGATCCGGCCTTTTTTAACCATATCACCGGTGTGAATCAAAAAGGCGGTCTTCTGCTTATTTATAAGCGTTGACACTTTGTTCCAGATTTCCGTATTGCTGCGGTTGTCACCACAGGCAACAAATGTAAATTCATCAGCTGTCGTGAATGTTTTGAAATGGTACAGATCCGATGCCATGGTCTTTCCCGTCAGCGGATGTGCAGCACTCAGCCGGTAATCGTATTCGTGCCCCGGCTGCAGACCATCCACCCGCCAGGAATGCACAGCACCTTCTGGCGAATCCAGCACGCGGCCGGCTACTTCCAGACGTACAGATACAGGCATGTTGGTTTGACAGGCGATTGTAAAAAAATCC
>Ga0208904_1001827_pt1 | contig 14029 bp, 14 predicted proteins | sample AntAceMetag02UKB_FD_184774 | JGI IMG/M metagenome (GOLD analysis project Ga0208904, IMG submission 184774) | Saline lake microbial communities from Ace Lake, Antarctica - Antarctic Ace Lake Metagenome 02UKB (SPAdes) (version 2) | ecosystem: Environmental > Aquatic > Non-marine Saline and...
TGTAATGACAAAAAATAAAGAATCGTCTTCGCAGGAACGCAAGATATTTACATTGTTAACGAGATAGTGCGGCTTTCCATGCTATTTTGAGCAGTATAATATGTTAAAGGCATTGCCAGCTGAACCGGCAATGCCATCCATCTTATGCATGAACACAATTAGGCATTACTTCATGGTCGTGGCCGTGTGGACAATCAGGCTTTATTGAACTACACCCCATGATAAATATCGACATTAAAACCACACAGACATATGAAATCCGTTTCATGATATTCTCTTCACTATAGATCAGTGCAAATTTGACATTGCACCGAGTATTTTCTATTTTTCGTATTCTCGAAAAGTATCCTCAGTTGATTTCTCAGACTCCCAATCGTTCTGCCTATTGAAAGCTGACAACCATTTCAGATCGGGTTAGTCATTTGGCCCAAACATATGCATTGCAATAAAGAGTGGCAATACAGCGATAATGGACTGGTTGTACCCTAATGACCTTATTGAAATCTGATTTGCTGAACTGAATACAATTAGAAGGAGATAAAACGAATGTCAAAACACAGAGCTATAAAATAATTGACCTTTTTATAATGAGTCCCTGGATTTTATTATGGCGAGGTCATTCTATTCATCATTTTGTGATGTTTTCTCATATCCTTCATATTCATCATCATATTGCGATGCATCATTGGCATGTGATGATAGTATCGCTGTGCGTTTACCGGGTGACAGAAGTTCATGTTTTGACCCTCGAACACTCCGTCGTCGACTGATCCGACAAGACGAATAAACTGTCCTTTTTGGACAGTTTGCCCTTCAGGCAGTCTGATTTTAATCTTTTTGCCATTTGGATCCACAATCCATGCAAAACCATCACTCAGTTTTTCAACCTGACCCATGTTGAAATTTGGATGTTTGACATGGTACCGTGCTCTTTCTTTATAGAGCCAGCTGATCACAGGCCAGTCTCTTTTGTCTTCGAGAAGGGTCTTCTGGATGCGTTCATTTACGCCTGTTGCCGCCAATGCTGCCCCACCAAAGCCTGTAACCACATAGCTACCGAGAATAACAGTAGCAACTCCCTTTTTAAACGCTTGTGATGCCCATATCATTCGCGATGCCAGAGCTACAATCAGGACAGCCGAAATGATGAGGTCAAACGGAATGTAGCCAAAAATATCAGCTAAAAACCGGGTACCAAATGACAAGAGTTCCAGGCTTCCATTCATCTGAATTTCAAATAGAATACTGTTAAAGGCCAGCAGGCCCAACAGCAAAAGAAGGCAGGCGATAATAAAATTGAAAAGACCCACACGTGATCTGGTCTGCGATCCGATCGATTCAATTTCCAGTCGACCAATCTCAGACATTACCCGCTCGCTGAAATTCGGCGGTAATTCCGGGACTGTCGGTCTGGCTGATTTCAGAATGTCATCAAGTTTGTTCACGTTACGATCCCTAATTTAGCTGATGGTCTAAATAGGCAGGCAAATATTATCATTGCTGTGATACCATAGTGCTTCAGAATATCCTGTAGTTTCAATCGCCCCCTTCTTAAGAGAGTCCCTACAGAATTAGTCGATGTATTTAAGATCTCCGCAATCTCCTGGTAAGACTTTTCCTCAAAATAGTGAAGCACGATCACTTCCCGATACTTTGTCTTGAGTTTATCCAGTGCCTTTTGAATCAAAATTGTCTGCTCCTCCTTCTCAATACTTTGATTTTCATCGGGAGAAGCAATATGGTCCCACTGCCTATCTTCCAACCTGGATTCCTTTTTCCGGGAGGCGGTTCTGAGATGGTTAGCCGCCTCATTATGGGCAATGCGATATATCCAGGGCTGCAGCGGTCTATTCAAATCAACACTGACCAGGTTCTTGTAAACTTTTATAAAAACAGACTGTGTGACCTCTTCAGCAGCGTCTCTATTCTCATATAGAAACCGGTAAAGGTATGAGAACACTTTCTGTTGGTAGCGTTCCATCAACAGTTTAAATTCCGCTTGATTACCAGCAAGAACAGACTGAATCAATTCTGTATCTGAAGGTCCAGGAGATGTCATTATTTATGAAGTCGAGAATAGTATTGCTTGGTTTGGATTCCCTTATCTTCGTGCTATTCCAGAACCTTAATAATCCCCTCTGATTCAGTCAATCAATTAGTATCCGGTATTGGTTTCATTTGATCACTATTTTGATTCCGGGATACTACAGCAGGAATGGGGTACAGACCTCATATTCTGGGCCTCATTCTCCTCGGTATAGTGTATCCATCCCCGAACAAATCGATTTATTAAACCACCAGACTTTCGGCCACCGGCATCTCCCAGTTTTTTCTCGATTTCCGCAAGGTTTATCGCCATCAATTCATATTCGACCTTTAATCGATCCGACGCATTCCAATTTACATCAATGATACCAACTGTTTCCAACAACTTTTTACAAAGTGAGCTTGCACTGTCTGCTGTGAGACCACTGATAAGTTTGATATTCCGTTTTTTTATCGTGTCACTCATGGTCATTCTCCACTATACCAAACAATCAAAACATCCCCGGTTCTGATCCCCTGGTTTCGATTTTGATAACTATTATTGATCCTTCAATTATTAATACACCCACATCCGGTTTTTTATTTCGTGATCTTATTTTGAAATAATAAAATGAGAGGTGGTGTATTAACAATAAGCCAAGTCGGATGAATCTAATCTGTTTTCAGAGATTGTTTTTATTTAAAAGCGTCTATAAATGAGGAATCAATATGCAAATAGCAGAAAACACCCTTTTCAGCACCAAGGCTGAGCGGTCACCACAATAACGGCAAGCTGATATTTGAATTAGCTCAGATGCCCGAACAGTTTGCCATTCTCATCAATGGCCTGCATTCTAGTACGATTCGCAGATTTGACTGGCCGTAATTCCGTTAAATCCATTGAGATGGCCGTTTTTTTATAAGGCCTGGAGTCAAAAATCTCATAGCAATAGTTACTAATTTGCCAATGTGGCACAGGTTGACTCATCCTGCATGCTAACTTAGCAATGTTTCTATTTGAATCATTCCAAAAAATAGCAATGCCGGAATCGGTGAACTGGCGATAGCAATTGTCAAAATAAATCCCTTCCAGGAAAAGGACCGATTCATACCGCATAACAGAGAAATCAGGATTGCAAGAATGAAATAGCGAGAATTAACCAGGAACAGGTTTGATTGTTTTTTCAATAACGAGTCTGGCAATCTGTCCTTGATTCGTTTTTTAGTCGATTCTGTTCGTTTTTTGAAATTTTCTTTTAATTTTGGAATATCCAAACTTTTGGTCAACCATGATTTCTCAAACCACCTTCCAAAACCAAATGATAGTCCGAGGCCGATCAGCGTTAGTAGATAAATCATGATTACTGCATCTTTTCCAAACAAAAAAATCACCATCCAAGCTAGTTCAACTCCTGGGAAAAAAGGTATGCTGAGGAGAATTACATATACAATCCCAGCCATTAATGCGGCTTTCCATCCCAGATTCCCTTTCAGCCACAGCAGCAATTCTTTAATATCCCCGGTGTGATAAAGATAAAGGTGCCTGATCAGTATTAAGCTTAAAATGATCAACCCAATTACCCAGGTATTCCGTTTCATTATTTCATAGTTTATATAGGCTCTTGTTCGTAACATTTGGAGGGGACTTTTAAAAGGGTTGTCTTTGAATCTCTGCATCTGATCTGATTCCAGGTCTTTTAATCAATTTGCTCACCTTGACGAGTTGCCTTTTCAGGTTGAATTGACCGCTTCTTCTCTTTATTTAATTTACGCCGGTTTGTATCATCAGTTTGAACGGTGAATTTCTTGCTCCCTTTTCTTCTTATCCCGATCATCACAAGTCGTTCATTTCTCATATCTGTCTCCTCAATATATATAGTTGAATCCCTTTGATGCCCAGTCCTTAAACCCACCTTTCATATTGTAAACTTTTTCAAACTTCAATTTTTCCATGAAATCCATAGCCCTTCGACTTCGATTTCCACTGCGACAATAAACAAAGTACTGCTTGGTCTTATCCAGACTATTGATTTTATTATTGAATGATGGGGATAGGATATCAATCAAAACAGCTCCTTCAATATGTCCCTGCTGAAACTCCGCTGGAGTCCTGACATCAATGATGACAAACATTGAATTTTTGCGATTCTCTTGAATGATTGTTAAGGCTTGTTCGACGGTCACATTTTGATAGGTAGGGCTAACTTTAGCCGAGGCTGGAGAAACCCCTATCCATAAAAATAATATCAATAATAGAGTAGTTACCTTGTCTAGACCATTTTTCATCTTGCCTCTGTGGGTATTGTTGACGATCTCCGACTCTATCAGGCTCGATTGCCCATAAGTTATTACCTTCTCTTATCAATTATACACCGGGATCTGATTTCTATTTCAAAAATAACCGCACTATCTGTAGATCAGGTAAGCTCCGCAACTGTTTTCTTGATCCAGTATGGTTGTGGCATCTTCTATCATGATCTGGTTTCAGATAAACTCAGCCATCTCTAAACATACTGAACCGAGTGATCCTTTGAAGATTCTGTTATTATGGTATTTATTAGTAGTGCCTACGTTTTTTGAAATATTTGGCTTGCTCATGTGTATTACATATTAACAGGCCAGTTCAATTGATTGATGATCTAACCTGGATTATGAGTATTTAAAGCGGACTCAAATTTCCATGCAGAAATTTGAGACAACCTGATTTAATCAACACCTTTTAAGTTAAAATCAAAGGAGATCGAAATGAAAAATAAGATAATTGCGATATTAATGATATTGACATTCAGTCCTGTTATGGCTTTTGCAGATGAATACGGCTCTGGTAGATGGGGGCATCACATGGGATTTATGGGCGGCGGCTGGGGGAACCATATGGGATTTATGGGGGGTGGCTGGTTGATGATGATACTCTGGATTGGTTTACTGTTGTTTGTAATTATTGGCATAACCCGCTGGGTAATGACCCCCGGAAAAAAAGCAGTCGCAACAGTCGATGTAAACAGTATCCTTAAAGAGCGTTATGCAAAAGGAGAGATCACAATAGAGCAGTTTGAGGAGATGAAAAAAGTTCTGACTTAATCCCCCTCTCAATTACTCTCTGAAACTCTGTAGGAAGCGTATATGAACAGGATTATACTTTCTACTATTTGTACGAGATCGTCAAAGTCGAGAGACAAAAAAGCAGATTCTTATGAAGAAAGCCAACAAGTTTTTAAAAAAGATGAACAGACCGCTTCTTTTCACAATTGTCATTTTATCATTACTAACCCTATCTGGATGCTGGCCGTACAGTCATCATCACAACAGCAGAAATGTAGGATATCATCATGATTAATTGTATAATTCACACCAAAGCGTGAATAAAGAAAAAAACCTACAGTAATATTGAGGCAATCCATTGAAGACACTTAAATATGTATCCGTTTTTTCTGAACCACGTCAAAGCTCGCTTTTCTTATGATCCTAAAACAGTTTGCCTTGCCAAAGATATTCCAAGAAAAGCTTCCAGGGAATCACTTCAATATGTTCCTTGGTTTTTCTTTCATTCGGATCAAGAGAAACAACAATGTATCTTTGAAAAAGGCCTTCCTCTTTTAATGCTCGGAGACCTTTCAGGTGTTTTTCACTTATCAGGGAACTGCCTTTGATTTCGATTGCTATCTTTTGCCCGATGAGAAGGTCAACTTCCATTTGCGAAGTTGACCTCCAATAGGAAAGCTTATGATTCCTTCGTTTGTAGCTATTGTAAGCCCGAGTTTCCAAAATGATAAAATGCTCGAACGCTTCACCAAAAAGTTCACTTTTCGGCTTGATTTCAGAGCGTTGACATAAATTATTAACAATTCCGATATCAAATAGGTAATGTTTGCTCCTTGAAATCGCCTTTCTAATTTTTGTTTTCCTAAACCCTGGCAACCTGAACCCAATAAGAGTATCTTCAAGGACCTGAATATAGTTTTTCAGGGTGCTAGTTGATACTTGGCAATCGCTGGCGAGACTTTCATAGTTAATCTCTTTTCCATTACTCAAAGCGATTGCGTCAAGAAACTCTGCAAACGCCTCAATATTCCTGGTCAGTGCTTCCGCCTGGATTTCCTCTTTGAGATAGGTTCCCACATAGCTTTCCAATTCTTCTTCAGCTTCCGGATTATTATAAATATGGGGGAATCCACCGGTATTTAGATAGCCAAGTAAATCAAAATTGGGTATCTCAGAAAAGCTCAAGGGGAATAAATCCGCTCGCCATGCTCTACCCGCCAACAAATTAGCAGCTCCTCGTTTTAGTTTTCTTGCGCTACTGCCTGTTAGCAAAAAACGAAGGTTTCTTTTTTGAATTAAGCGATGGACTTCGTCCAAGATTGATGGAAACTTTTGAACTTCATCAATGACAATGATTTTATTTGGATCTTGGGCCTCTTCTTCAATTAATTTCGGTCTTTTAAGAAGACGCCTGTATACTTCTGCATCTAATAAATCGTATATGGTGCAATTATTAAGCTGGTTTTCGATCAGTGTCGTTTTACCAGTAGATCTGGGCCCAAAAAGAAAAAAAGACTTCTTTTTCAAAAGGGATTCAAGATTAATCATCCGTTGATACATAATGAGAATCCATATAACAGTTGTTGTTTATCATGATATTCAACAACTATCATGTTATTTTTAGTCCACTTTGTCAATTTTTGAAATTCCCTGATTCACCAATTTTCACCAGCCCGAATGTTTCATTAAAATTGTTTCAGGATTATCTGTCCCTGTCAGGCTATTTGGGACCATCCATGAATCTGAAAATACAAACCTTTACAAGTCATCATTCCATTGCCTGCAAAAGCAGTTCTATGATATACATCGGTCATTTTGAAACTTAATTCCTCCGAATATCAAGTTCAATTTGACCGTAATGAAAAAACAAACCGAAATCATTGCTTATGTCGTATCGATGATTGTGAAAGCTGCATCGTTGGCAGCTGCTTGGGCAGGGAAATCTCGGAGAAGTGGATTGGAATCTATCGCCAAAATGCCAATTGATGAGAAGGATACGGAAATCTTATTCCCCCGCGATCGCATCTATCAGCTAGAAACCCAGATCAAGATTCTTCAAAAACAAATCCAATCATCATGTAAAACCCGATACAGCCATAAAGAGAGACTATTCACTACAGCGCCGCAAACCCAGAAACCATCCGACATCAACTGTTTTCTCAAAGAATCACATGATCAAGAATCAAAATGGTTGTCGTATTCCGGCATCTGGAAAGACTCTGTAGTGAATTCACCGAATGGTATAACATCTGGAGGCCCCATCAGTTTTTGGGCAGCGCCACTCCCGCTACGGTTTTTCGTGATAAAGCGGTTCCTATTGTACTGAAGAACGCGAAAGATGTTCCCGAAATTATAATAACAAAACGTTTTGAAGAAACGAAAGTAACGGCCTACGATTTAAAGAAAGCGGCTTGAGCCTGATAAAATCAAAACTGGGAATTAGAATATTACAGGAGAAGTATGTCTTAAGTTTGGTTTTCTTTCCGGTATTTCTGGGGGAAAGTCCATTTCGCTGAGATTTGGTTCCGTTTTTCTTTATTGATTCCCAAACAGTTAAATTTCCATCAGCTTTGAGATGTTCCTGTTGGAATATATCGTAGTATTTTAGTGGTCCCATTATCGCGTAACAGGGACACGCAAACCCAATAAAACTGTTGATAGATATCGATTGAAAAACAGACGCTTTGAAGAAGAAAACAGAGGTAACTTATTGAAATAATATGGTAGCCCCACCAGGACTCGAACCTGGATCTTAGGTTCCGGAAACCGGAGTTGGATCTCCTGAATCCCTTGTTATCAGGGGGTGTACAGAGAAGGTGTGTTTGGGAGTGTCGATTGAATGTCTTTTGAGAGAATGACGTAATGCGATTTTTTAGTTTGATTGCTGATATTTAAGATCTTTCTTACTTTCAATAGTTTTTTCTAGCAGTTTTTTGGGAAAACCTTCTACATCGGGTGCTAGATTCTCAGCATCCTTTGTCTCAGAACGCTTTCGATATCTCTGCGACCATCGATTATGCAGTGAACAAATACCTCGCTTTTGCTTATTTCATAGATTATTCGATATGGCTTAAAATATATCTCAAGATATTGGGCCATTGCCAATCGCTCCAACTCTTTGGGTATGTGTCCTCTGTCCGGGTAACTTTCTAGTTTTACGCATGTTTCTTCAAGATTCTCCAAAAGACGTACCGCTTTTTCCGGAGAATCATAACGTGCAACATATAGCGAAATGTCCTTGAGATCCTTTTCAGCCTCTTCAGACAATAAAACCCGATATTTTTTCATGGCAACTGGTTTTCTAATTCCTCTCTCACGCTCTTGAATACTTCCCGAAACGGCCTGACCTTTTTCCCCTCAATGCTTTTTCTGCTTTGAGAAATCAGTTTAAGCATGGCCATGCTCTCCATCATTTCTTCATATTCATGAATATCTAATAAGGCAGCCTTGGCTTCGCCATTCTGTGTAATGATAATTGTCTCTTTATCCTCATCCAAATGGTTTAGGATTTCTGATGCATGGGCTTTAAGATAACTGATGGGTCTAACCGATTTACTTAGTTTCATAAGCCTTTCTAAATTGAATGGTGTGAATAGATTATTTGACCTTAATTTAGTCCATATTTAGTTGTTCTGTCAATCTTGCTGGGGATGCTATCAGACAAACTCAACAACTGGAATATTATTCGAAATATCTGTGAGAAATTTGAGTTGTGGGTCTATAAGACCGGCTACTCAAAATCTAATACAATCCAATCATTGAACATTTTTTCTTCAATTGGCGGGAATGTCAATTCAGTGTTTTTTCGATGTAACCTCTGTCGGTAGTACACCAATAGACGTCTTCCCATATAAATTAGCTTCAATTACATATCAATAATTTTTCTTATTCGGGCAATCTCTTTTCTGGTAGCTTCAAGATAGTTGAATCCAACTTCGGAATGTAAGATTTGAATTTCATCGGCTATATCGAATTTGGTTGTCAGAAATCCTTTTCTGACCTTGCAGAGTGATTTTATCATATACGAGGTTTCAGCAACGGAAACAACACTGTAAAATGTTGTTCCAGCGTTTTCCATATCACTTTTTAATATTGTTCCTGCTGATAACATCCTTAATTCTCCATTGGTATTCGAAAAAATAGCATAACCTTGTTCATGTATAACCAATAGAGACTTCCATATTCTTTGGCATCCACACCTTCCAGGGAGCGTTTAAATGTCCTGAAAACTAATGCCTCTCTATCTGTTCAATCGTATTTGTAAGGAATGATAATGCCGGTTACGCGACCTTGGGAATTAACAGCTGGAACAGGCATCCTTCTCCTTGTAGATTGTCTATTTTGATGGTCATCCCGAATTCCCTGGCAATACCATGCACAATTGACAATCCCAGGCCCGTTCCTTCACCGATTTTCTTGGTGGAGAAAAACGGGTCCAGACATCGATCCAATACATCCTCGGACATGCTGATCCCGTTATCCGCCACTTCACAGGCAAGATGTTGCCCATCCTCTGCTAGATAGAGACGCACTTTAACCTGCATCATATAGTCGCTGCCAGCATATTCCATTTTAGCCTCAACGGCGTGACGGGCATTGGTCAGAAAGTTGATGATGATCTGCTCAAACTTCTGTGTGTCAACCAGCACATCTGGCAGGTTATCCGAGAGGGTAACCTCGAGCGCGATCTGGTGAATCCGGAACTGCTCCCGGAAAAAGGCAAGGGCGTTTTCGATGGATTCATTGAGTTGCACCGGACATAATTCATCAGAACTTTTACTCGAAAAGGACCTCACATTTTTGATGATCTTCGCTGCCCGTTTGACCTGATTGATAATATCCTCTGCAGATTCTTCTTCAATGGAACCAGGATGATTCATGGACAAAAACACTTTCAGTCCGTCGGCCGCCAGGCGGATAACCGTCATCGGTTGATTCAACTCATGGGCCATCCCTGAGGCAATTTCCCCAATGGCGCTTAATCTCCCGGCGTGTGCCAATTGGGCCTGCTTCGCCAGAATTTCCTCATTCTCCCGGTTTACACTCACATCCAGAATATATCCGTAGAAGTAATCGACCTTTCCCTCTTCATTCGTTGTAAATCTTGAATGGTCCAGAATCCATCGAATCGTGCCGTGGCTGTCTTTTATTCGGTAGGGTTCAAAGCCCTGATGAGCCATTCCGGCTTCTATCGCCTGGTTTTTTTTAGCCGTAACCCAGCCCTGATCCTCCTCGGCAATCATATCAGCATATAGGAAATCCTGATTTGCAAACCTCTCAACGGTGTATCCCAATACCCGTTTGATATTTGGGGATACATACTCAACAGGCCACCCCGGCGCATTCTTCCATTTGATGATAACAACAAAGCCCTCTAAAAAAAGATCACGCTCCTCTTTGATCATCTTTTCAACTTCTTTTGTCCGTGAAACGTCCTTATAGCTTTCGATAACTCCCAGAAGCTCGCCATTGACATCCCGGTAAGGTCTGGCACTGAGATTAACAAAGAGTCTCTCACCATTCGGGTTGGTTTTTTCAAGTTCACGTTCAACATGGTCGCTGCCGTTAACAATCTGCTTTAAAGTACAGTCGTCCGTATGACATTCCGGTCCATGAAAGAGATCGTAACACTTCAGATGGGATGCATCATCTTCCTTGAGGTTGACATAGTTCAGAAAGGGATTGTTCATTTTGATGATGTTGAAATCTTTATCAACAACCCGTATTCCATCCGCCGTTCCATTAAAAATCTGGCTGATTTCCAGGTTTGATTGGGCAAGCTTTGACTCTACTTTTTTGCGTTCTGAAATCTCCTGTTCAAGTTTCTTGTTATTGACGCCCATCGCAATTTCCCGGCGTTTCAATTGCCTGAAAAGAAGCTGATACGGTTTGACCAGGCCGGTTTCAATTATGGCCTTATAGATAAAATAAAAGGAGAACAGTTTAAAGTAGTGCCCGACCAGATTCGAAAAGCCAAAGACGTCAATATAGAACGTGAACGCCAGCTCAGAGAAAATGGTGCAGAAAACCGAATAGATCAGAAGACGAAATACCAATCCGTCAATTTCTTTTCGATTTCGAATCAATCGCACAGCAGTTATCAAAAGGATCAGAGAAATGATATACTCGCTGACCTTTTTGAAAGGGGTCAGGCCGCTGGTTGGCCTATAACAATCCGGAAAAATCCCCCAATAAAACACTGTACCCAACAAAAAGCCGATGACCAGAATATAGATAACGAAAAGAAGATGAACGTTTAGCTTTCGTTTAATATAATAAAATGCGCAGAATAGTGAGATCGACTCGGTGTAGCGTGCAATGATCCACAACTGGGTAGGCAGATTGGCACCCCTGTCCGCAAAGACGCCCATTCCACGGTAGGAAAGGGCATGCAGGAGATCAATACTGCCGATAAAGAGGTAGGCAATCCCCAGAAACAATAAATAGTTATCCTCGATATAGTTTCTTGCATTCCAGACCAGCATGAACACACTACAGGCGATGATGATGCTGAATATTTCAACGGTGCTGTGGAATAATAAGTAACTATAAAATGAGGTCGCGTACAGGGCGGCTAGAATTCCCAGGTTCAGCCCAAAATTGTACATTCTATTTATCAGCACTTACCAATGTCTCGGTGTAGTTTGATTTAGGAAAAAAGATAATGAAACTCGAACGAAAATCTTTCAGTATCCGGCAACAGTTTGTCAATCTTTTAACCCGACCTAAATTGTGCCTTCTCCGGATTTTTACAATCAGTTATTCATTCTTAATCCCGATAATCCTGACCTGACCCCCTCGAATAAATCCAAGGTCTCCGTTAGGATTTTCAATGTCATTAAAATGCCCATTCAAAGAAAGCGATAACCAGCAAACTCAATAAAACTGTTGATAGATGTCGATTGAGAAACGGGGGATTTTAAACACTAGATGAATGTATCTATCTGAAATATAATGGTAGCCCCACCAGGACTCGAACCTGGATCTTAGGTTCCGGAAACCGGAGTTGAATCTCCGGCAACCCTTGTTATCAGGGTGTTCGGGAAGGAGGGGTATTTGGGAGTGTCGACTGAATGTCAAATAGAGATATACAATCGTCTGGATTTCGGAATGATGGCAGCAAGCTGAAGTGCTTCGAAAAACTCATTTCTATTAGAAGATGGATACTCTCATGATTCGTTTACTTCCTTTGTTTCCAATAATCCGGATCTCGTCGTAAGTGCATAACAGACAAGATAAAAATTTCGTCATCGATAAGCGTGTATAGAAGACCGTAGGGAAATCGTTTCAGAAGGATTCTTCTGATGTCACCATCCAAAACAGCTCAGGCATCTGGGTGAGCAATTATCTGTTTAACAGAGGAGTATAATTCAAAGCTGAAGTCAGTTCCAAGACCAGGCGAGCACTCCTCATAATAGTCAATTGCAATACAGGAGTTCCTCTTCAGCTTCAGGATGAAAAGAGAATTTCATGATGAGAACCGATCCCAAATTCTACTGAAGACTTCATTTTAGTCTCACCATAGTTGGATTTGTCAGGAAACTCTGTCGCTATCTTAAATCAATAATGTTTTAAGAACAAGTCTCATGAACCAGACTGTCAATAGCAGGAAGAAAAACTTCCTACCGACTATGCTTAACTTTGTGTCCATTTTTACTGGACCACATCAATATTTCTGATATTGAGTATGGTGTACATCGGTTTAAGAAACCCCGCCCGTTTCTTTTCGGACACTTAGGGTATGGATTTGGTCAAGTTCTGGTGGCTTTAAGTCCATCTTACTTCATGGTCTAGAACGATACCATTCTTATTGTTCTACTTTTTCTCGATACCGAGTTCGACGAGTTCTTTGCTAATCAATGGAACCCATCCTTTTTTGGCTTTTGGATTTTAAGTTGGAGTTGATTGGTTCTAATCATTTTGATGATGGACCAGAACCGTATGGGGTGTCCCTCCTTTAAACTCCATCAAGCTCATAATTTCAATCAGTTATTTAGCATTATCCTTAGTTGAGAATCCCACTAAAAATCGATACATTTCTAGCTTCGAGTATAATCTTCCATAGGAGCATCCCTGAAAATGTATCAAATTCTAATATTTCAATCAGAAAAATCCAGCTCAAATTCTAGCTCTGATTTAAATGATTCATCTGCACATCTTTCTTTAGTTGTTCACAATAAAAAAATAATTTCCATTTTGGTGTCCACCATAGCCCTTTTTGTAGTGATCCCGGATTAAAACCCGTTAACAACCGTGACAGACAAAATTCAAGGGAATTCAGAAAGAAAACAAATGAATAGCTATGATTTGATGCGGTTATCTCAATTGATACAACTGATATGGAAGGAATAGGGGTTTTTTGGTGGAGGTGGACAGGATTTTTCCCTAAATTTAAGAATTCTGTTTGCAGGATTGGGGAGAGCGTTGTTTAAAATACACATGTTAATCGGCATCATAAATATTGAACACGATAAAGAAAACGGGGCACCCAATGTCAATAAAATGTCAATTCAAAGAAAGCTGTCACCCGCAATCCCAATAAAATGTCGATTGATGTTAATTAAAAATGGGGAGTATATCGGCGTTCAATCATGCAAGTGATTGAAATAGATGGTAGCCCCACCAGGACTCGAACCTGGATCTTAGGTTCCGGAAACCTTCCGTGTGTAAATTGTTTGATTTATATCAAGTAATACCTTTTGCTATCAAGTGCCGTTGAGCTTGTAAAATTAGCTACCTCAAGCCTAATCGTGAATCTTAGATTTGATATTGAGTTAGACGGTGAGTGATCTTTTTATACCGCTGATGGACACCTATATGGACACCTGATTTTCTCCCGCTATCTTTTCAAGTGGCAGATAAAAATCAGGAAGGACCTCCGGTGCCGGGTGATCCGATGGGATTGATTAAAAAGGGGTCGACATTACTGGCTGAAACGGTTATAGTTCTGACACAAAAACAC